>JADMIO010852350.1_pt1 | contig 45442 bp, 48 predicted proteins | sample 8958161 | NCBI WGS metagenome assembly JADMIO01 (sample SAMN16585339, study PRJNA669376) | soil metagenome | isolation source: Crop rotation soil | place: USA: Cullars Rotation, Alabama | collected 2011
CTTTCCCCGACCGGGGCGGCGGCGGTCACGCCGAAGGTCTCCTCGAACTGCTTCACGAACTCCGACAGCTCGATCAGCGTCATCTCCTTGAACGCCTCGAGCAGGTCGTCAGCAGCGATCTTTGCCATGTTCTTACTCCTTGTGTCAGCTGGTGGATGTCGCGTCACCAGCGACATCGGTCTCGGTGTCTTCGGTCGCGGACGCTGCCGCGGGTGCTTCGTCCGCGGGTGCTTCGTCCGCCGGTGCTTCGTCCGCGGGTGCTTCGTCCGCGGGTGCTTCGTCCGCGGGTGCTTCGTCCGCCGGTGCTTCGTCCGCCGGTGCTTCCTCGGCCGGGGGTGCTTCCTCGGCAGCTGCCTGCGGCTCGCTCTGCTTCTGTGCCTCGAGCGCACCGAGCAGGCGGGCCATCTGACCCGCGGGCGCGGCGAACAGGCTGACGGCCTGCTGCATCGACGCCTTCATCGCGCCGGCGAGCTTGGCGAGCAGCACCTCGCGCGACTCGAGGTCAGCGAGCTTCTTGACTTCGTCGGCCGTGATCGGCCGGCCGTCGAGCACGCCGCCCTTGACGACGAGCAGCGGGTTGTCACGGCCGAAGTTCTTGAGGCTCTTGGCGACCTCGACGGGGTCGCCCGTGACGAACGCGATCGCGGACGGGCCTTCGAGCATGGGCTCGAGCGTGTCGACCCCGGCCTCACGCGCGGCGATCTTGGTCAGGGTGTTCTTCACGACCGCGTAGGTCGCATTGCCGGCAAGCGAGCGACGCAGCTCCTTGAGCTGCGCGACCGTGAGCCCGCGGTACTCGGTCAGCACTGCTGCCGAGGACTCGCGGAAGGCATCGGTGAGCTCGGCGACCGCGGCGGCCTTGTCTGGCCTCGCCATTGGTCTCCCTTCGTACGGCGTCTTACGCAAGCGGGGTCCTCAGACCGAAAACGCCCCGGCGCAGGTGCGCGGGGCGTCGGACGCTCTGCTTGCTCGGCGCCACAGGCACCCAGACGTCGTACGTTCCACTTCACCTGCGCGGGCCGCCCGACTCACGTCGAGCGCTTAGCTCCCGGGGGAGCACCAGCGGTCTTCGGCAGTGACCGAGGCTAGCAGTTCCTAGTCGTCGCCGGCGTCCGCGCTCGAGTCGGCTCCCTCGCCACCACCGTCGGCGGCGAGGTTGCGGGTGCGGGACGGGTCGATCGGGATGCCGGGGCCCATCGTGGTCGAGAGCGAGACCTTGCGGAGGTAGCGGCCCTTGGCGGCGGACGGCTTGGCGCGCAGCACCTCGTCGAGCGCCGCGGTGTAGTTGTCGAGCAACTGCTCGGCGCTGAACGACGCCTTGCCGATCACGAAGTGCAGGTTGGCCTGGCGATCGACGCGGTATTCGATCTTGCCGCCCTTGATGTCCTGCACGGCCTTGGCGACGTCGTTGGTCACCGTGCCCGTCTTGGGGTTGGGCATGAGGCCACGGGGGCCGAGCACGCGACCGAGCCGGCCGACCTTGCCCATCATGTCGGGCGTCGCGACCGCGGAGTCGAAGTCGAGCATGCCGCCGCTGACCTGCTCGATGAGCTCGTCGCCGCCGACGATGTCGGCGCCGGCTGCACGCGCCTCCTCGGCCTTCTCGCCGGTGGCGAACACGGCGACCTTGGCCGTCTTGCCGGTGCCGTGCGGGAGCGAGACGGTGCCGCGCACCATCTGGTCGGCCTTACGGGGGTCGACACCGAGGCGCATGGCCACCTCGACGGTGGAGTCGAAACGCTTGGTCGTGGTCGTCTGCTTCGCGAGCTTGACGGCCTCAGCGGGGGTGTAGAGCTTGTCGGGCTCTAACAGCGCAGCAGCCTGCTCGTAGGACTTGGAACGCTTGGTCATTTCTCTCCTCGTGGTCCGGACGGACGCCTCGGCTCCCTGGCGTGCAGAGCACGACGCGCCCTCCCACAAACGGATGGTCAGTCGGTAACGGTAATGCCCATCGAGCGGGCCGTGCCGGCGATGATCTTGGCGGCAGCGTCGATGTCGTTGGCGTTGAGGTCGGCCATCTTGCTCTCGGCGATCTCGCGCACCTGTGCCTGGCTGATCGTCGCGACCTTGGTCTTGTGCGGCTCGCCCGACCCCTTGTCGACACCGGCCGCCTTGAGGATGAGTCGCGCGGCCGGCGGGGTCTTGGTGATGAAGGTGAACGACCGGTCTTCGTAGACGGTGATCTCGACCGGGACGACGTTGCCGCGCTGGGTCTCGGTGGCGGCGTTGTACTGCTTGCAGAAGTCCATGATGTTGACGCCGTGCTGGCCGAGTGCGGGACCGACCGGCGGAGCCGGCGTGGCCTGGCCCGCCTGGATCTGCAGCTTGATGAGACCGGCAACTTTTTTCTTGGGAGGCATCGGCTTGTCTTTCTAGATCTTCGAGACTTGGCTGAAGGAGAGCTCGACCGGTGTCTCCCGGCCGAAGATGGACACGAGGACCTTCAGACGCTGGGCCTCGGCGTTGATCTCGTTGATGGTCGCGGGAAGCGTCGCGAACGGACCGTCCATGACGGTGACGGACTCGCCGACCTGGTAGTCGACGACCTTGGGCGCTTCGGCCTTCTTGGCTTCCTTGGGCTTGGGCGCCAGGAACTTGACGACGTCTTCGGTCGACAGCGGCGTCGGGTGGGTGGTGCCGACGAAACCGGTGACGCTCGGCGTGTTCTTGACCGCCGACCACGACTCGTCGGTGAGGTCCATGCGGACGAGGACGTAGCCGGGGAAGACCTTGGACTGGACGGTCTGGCGCTTGCCCTGCTTGATGACCATCTCGTCCTGGGTGGGCACCTCGATCTGGAAGATGAAGTCCTCCATGTTGAGCGACGCGATCCGCGTCTCGAGGTTGGCCTTGACCTTGTTCTCGTAGCCGGCGTAGGTGTGCACGACGTACCAGTCACCGGGCAGAGTCGTGAGCTGGGTGCGGAACGTCTCGACCGGGTCGGCGTCCTCGGCCGGCTCGTCGTCGACGACCGGCTCCGGCGTGGTCTCCGCGGCGGCCTCCGGCTCGGGGTCCGCGACGGCCTCCGGCTCGGTGTCCGCGACCGGCTCCGGCGTGACATCGAGCTCCTGCTCCTGGTCGGGCCCGGGAGCCGGCGTCTGGTCGACGATGACGTCGGACGGCTCGACGGCCTCCTCGGATGACGTGGGCACGTCCTCGCGCGGCGGCTCGGCCTGAAACTCGGTCACGGTGGGGTACTACCTCGAAACTTGTCGGGTGGGTGGATGCTCAGCCGAAGATGCCGAGAACGGCCTTCGTGAAGGCGAAGTCGTAAAGGGAGACCAACGCCACCATCGCGGTGACGAAGACGATCGAGACGATGGTGTAGGTGACCAGCTCGTTGCGCGTGGGCCAGATGACCTTGCGCAGCTCGGCGACAACTTGCCGGTTGTAGACCGCGATCCGGTCGAACAAACCCGGTCGCTTGGCACCCCGGCCGCCGCCCGCGGGCTGCGGTGCGCGCTCAGTGGTGAGTGTCACCGGTGCCTTCCACCTCCGTCCGTTCGGTTCGGGTCGTCTCGCAGGGCAGGAGGGACTCGAACCCCCAACCGCCGGTTTTGGAGACCGGAACTCTGCCAATTGAGCTACTGCCCTGTGACCGGCTCTCCATCCCTTCCCAGGGCAGGCTGAACCGGACGCGCCAGTGTACGTCGACGCTGGTAAACGGGTCGAACGTGGCGATCGCCGCGGTAACCGGGTGGACCCTTGTCCGCGACCGCTGGGACCATGGATGCATGCCCGAGCCTGCTTCTCGCATCTCCGCGCGTATCGGTGCCATCAGTGAGTCGGCCACGCTGGCGGTCGATGCCAAGGCCAAGGCGCTCAAGGCAGCCGGCCGGGACGTGATCGGTTTCGGCGCCGGCGAGCCGGACTTCGCGACTCCCGACGTGATCGTCGAGGCCGCCATCGAGGCGTGCCGGGACCCGCGCATGCACCACTACACGCCGGCCGGCGGACTGCCGGAGCTCAAGGAGGCGATTGCCGCCAAGACCGCTCGCGACTCCTCCTTCGCGGTGTCACCCGGTCAGGTGCTGGTGACCAACGGTGGCAAGCAGGCGGTGTTCCAGGCTTTCGCGACGTTGCTGGACCCGGGGGACGAGGTGCTCCTGCCGGCGCCCTATTGGACGACCTACCCCGAGTGCATCCGGCTCGCCGGCGGCCTGCCGGTCGAGGTCGCAACCGACGAGACAGCGGGCTATCTCGCAACGGTCGAGCAGCTCGAAGCGGCGCGGACGCCCCGCACCAAGGTGCTGCTGTTCTGCTCGCCGTCCAACCCGACCGGTGCGGTCTACCCGACCGAGCAGGTCGAGGCGATCGGGCGGTGGGCGGTCGAGCACGGCATCTGGGTCGTGACCGACGAGATCTATGAGCACCTCATATACGGAACGGCGGCCGAATGGGGTGCAACTGCCCCCTCCCTGCCGGTCGTCGTACCCGAGGTCGCCGACAGGTGCGTGGTCATCAACGGTGTCGCCAAGACCTACGCCATGACGGGTTGGCGCGTTGGCTGGATGATCGGGCCGGACGACGTCATCAAAGCCGCCACCAACCTGCAGTCACACGCCACGTCCAACGTCTCCAACGTCGCACAAGCGGCGGCCGTGGCTGCGCTGCGCGGCGACCTGTCCGCCGTCGCGGAGATGCGCACGGCGTTCGACCGTCGCCGGCGCACGATGGTGCAGATGTTGCAGGACACGACCGGGGTCCAATGCCCGGAACCGCTCGGTGCCTTCTACTGCTTCCCGTCGGTCAAGGACCTGCTCGGCCGCAGCCTGCGCGGACGTACGCCGCAGACTTCCGCCGAGCTCGCCGAAGTCGTTCTCGACGAGGCGGAAGTCGCTGTCGTACCGGGAGAGGCATTCGGCGCTCCGGGATACTTCCGGCTGTCCTACGCGCTCGGCGACGACGACCTCGTCGAAGGCATCACGAGGTTGCAGAAGCTGCTCGACGACGCTTCCTAGGCCACGACGTCGGCGCGGGTGGCGCGACGTTCGGCCGCGACCATCGCGCGACCGGCTTCTCGTCCCGCCGTCAGCAAGGCCGACGTCTTGGAGAAGTCGGCGAGATCATGCCGCCCGGTACGAAGCGCGGGTAGCGAGACCACCCGTTGTCCCGGACCGGCGACCGGCTCACGACGCCCCAGCTGAGATCGGGCAATGGCGAAGCTTTCGACGAGAACATCCATCGCTGTCATGCGTTCGTCGGTCCAGCCGTGGTACTCGCTCGACACGTCGAGCACCCAGACGCGCTCCGCACCTAGGTCGAGCGCACGCTGCGTCGGCACCGGGCAAATCACGCCGCCGTCGACGTGCAGGCTGTCGCCGAGCGGTACCGGCGGGAACAGCCCGGGAAGCGCGGCGCTCGCCGCAAGTACTTCCACCGGGTCGCCACTGCTCCACCAGACCGACTGACCGGCACGCAGATCGGTGGTGACCACATGGACGGGTACGGCCGTGTCGGCAAGGTCGCGCACCGGAACGCACGTGCGGATGATGTTGTGCAGGCCGTCGGGGTTGTAGAGGTGGTCACGCCGACCGGCGAGCCGCGTCGCGACTGTCAGCCGTCCATTGGGAAAAACGGTGCGGCGAGACATGCCGCGCCACACCATCTCGAGCTCGCCGAGTCGTTCGGCCGTCGGATCCGCCGCGATGAATGCACCGTTGAGCGCGCCGACCGAGCACCCGACGACGAGGTCGGGAACGATGCCTGCCTCGAACAGCGCTTGCAGCGCGCCCACTTGAGCTGCACCGAGACTTCCGCCACCGGACAGGACAAATGCCTCGCGCGGGCGGGCATCAGCCGCTCTTGCCGGCGCCTCCGTCCGGCCGCGCCGCCAGAACGTGAGAACGGTCATGCCCACCACCTCAGCCAAAGTCCGGGCATCGCCCGCACCATGATCACGAGCGATACCCGAACTTGGGTTGCCTAAGCGCTGAGCACAGGGACGGCCGCGTTCGGGTAGATGGCAGCGTCGACCTGCTCGTCGGGAGCGGCCGTCGTACGTCGCGGCACGAAGAGCAGTGCCAGTGCGGCCAGGAACACACCAGCGGCACCCACGGCGACAGCGGGACGAAGCCCGTTCACGAAGTCCAGCCCGGTCGTGTAGCCACCGTGGGCTGAGAACACCGACGCGAGGACGGCGATGCCGAACACCCCTCCGAGCTCACGCAGGGCGTTGGTCGCTCCGGAGGCGATGCCTTCTTCGTGGCGCTGAACAGTGCCGAGCACCAGTGTCGCGGTGGGCGCGAAGAACATCGCCATGCCCGTGCCGCTCACGATGAATGCCGGCAGCAGCGTCGAATAGGCGACAGTCGGTGAGGAGACCGCAGCGAGCCACGCGAGTCCGGTCGCCTGGAGCAACAGCCCGATGAACACGACCGGCTTGCCGCCGATGCGGTCTGCGACGGTGCCGGCGATCGGCGAGACGACGATCGGCATGCCGGTCCACGGGAGCGTGCGCAGCCCAGCCTGGAGTGGTGAGTAGTGCTGCACGGTCTGCAGGAACTGCGCGAGCAGGAAGATCGAGCCGAACATGCCGAAGAACATCAGCACGCTGGCCAGGTTGGCGGCCGAGAAACCACGTGAGCGGAACAGCCGCATCGGCAGCATCGGCTCAGTGGCCCGGCGCTCCCAGGCAACGAAGGCGACGACCGCGGCGACACCGAGCGTCAACGAGGTGAGCACGTAGGTCGACGTCCAGCCGAAGTCGTTGGCACGCACCAGTCCGAGAACGATCCCGAACAAGCCGCCGCTGGCGAGGACGACACCGGGCAGGTCCAGATGTGTTGCCTGGCCCCGGCTTTCGTCGACGCGCAGCCGGGCCAGCGGAATCAGGGCGAGGCCGAGCGGAACGTTGAGCCAGAAGATGGTCTGCCACGACCAGCCCTGGACGACGGCGCCCCCGACGACGGGACCGGTGGCGATGGCGAGACCCGCGACCGCGCCCCAGATACCCAACGCCATGCCGCGCCGCTCGACCGGGACCGCGGCCGACAGCAACGTCAACGTCAGCGGCGTCACGACGGCGGCACCTGCGCCCTGGATGGCACGAAAGGCAATGAGCCACTCCGCGCTCGGCGCGAGCGCTGCCGCCGCCGAGCCGGCCGTGAAGATCACCAGACCGGCGACCAGCATCCGCCGGCGGCCGAAGCGCTCGCCGAGCGCCGCACCAGTGAGCAACAGGACGGCGAAGGTCAACGTGTAGGCGTTGACCGTCCACTCGAGCGACGACAGCGACGCGTGCAGGTCGGTCCGGATGACCGGCAGCGCCGTCGTCACGACGAGGTTGTCGAGCTGCGCCATGAACAGCGCGATGCTCGTCACGACGAACGTCCAGATCGTTCTCGACTTCGCAGTCATCCTCTTGCCTCTCTGGTTCCTTAGTGAGTAGTCACTCACTACTTACGGCAAAAAAAATTGGGTCTTGATGGTCAGGTCGACGCGGCGTGCAGGGCGGGCGCGAGCCACGCCGGCGGGATGCAGGCTTTGACCCACTGGGAGGGGTGGTTGGTCGCGTCCATCGCCGCGACGACGTTCATCAACATCCCCATCGCGAAGAACTGCTGGAGCCGGTCGTCGGGCATCCCGGAAAGACGCTGCACCTCCCGCCAGAGGTTGCCGAACTCGCGCCGGGTGACCTCACCGATCTCTGGGTCGTCGCACGCGGCGTAGGACTGCAGCTGAAGCAGCAGCTCGTCCCGGTCGCGAAGCAGCTCGCCGTAGCGCTCGCCCATGCGGTCGAGCGCCTCGTCGCCGGTCGTGTCGGCCACCGCGTCGACGAACGCCTGGCGGACACGGGCGAAGCCGTGCTCGACGAGGGCGAGGAACAGCGCCTTCTTGGTCGGGAACATCTTGAACAGGTAGGGCTGGCTGATGCCGGCTGCGCGCGCAACGTCCTCGGTGGACGTCCCCTGGAACCCGGTCTTGGCGAACTCCGCGACCGCCGCACGGAGCACGTCGGCGCGCCGCTCTTCGGCGGTCATCCGGGTGGCCACTGGTGTCACCAGGACATAGTGAGTGATGACTCACTAACCTGTCAAGTGGGCGCGGGGTCGGGGCCCCGCGACAAGCGCGTCAGCGCCGGGAAAGCAGGTCCACTCGCCCGCGAAAGCGGGCGAGGAAGCGGTTGTAGGTCCTGGCCGATTCCTTGTCCCGATAGTCCGGGTCGCTGTCGTGGTAGCCGTGGTGGCGGTCCTGCCGCACCGGCAGGTCTCCCGCAGGTACGACGAGCCGTGAGCCGGGCACCGCGTCCCTGAGCGCGAACGAGAACTCGATGTCGGCGTTGCGGTAGAAGCGCGCCTTGGGGTGAGGGCCACCGGCGGCGAGCGCTGCCGAGCGGCGCATCGCGAAGAGATAGCCGAGCACCGCGTCCACGTCGCCGGCCGGCGCATCGACGAACGAGCGCCAGTCGTCATCGAGGTCGACGTGCACGCCGCGCCAGCCGGCCCCGACAACGCTGTCAGACACATCGATCGCCTTGAGCAGCGGCGTCAGGGCGTCGCCGGTGAACACCGTCGACACGTCGCACCACACATGGACGTGCGCAGTGTCGGAACGAAGCAGTGCGGTGCGCGCCTGCGCCCACCCGGTCGGCCCCGCAAGGTGCCACTCCCGGAGGCGCTCGCCGACGAACTCGTGCACTGCGTCTCCGGCACCGGCGACGTTGCCGAGATCGAGTGCTTGTACGACGACATCGTCGGCGGTGTTGCCGAGCAGTGCCGCGATGCACGTGCGGACGTCGTCGGGCCAGCCGTCGACGACAAGACTCACCGTTGCCTGGTGTGTGTCGGCAGAGGCTGAGTTGTCGGGCAGATCGTTGACACTGTCGACAACGTCGTACGGCGGTTTCGGTTTCAGGTCGTAGCCGTCAGAGGTGTCGACGACCAGCCAGCCTGCATCGGCGATGCGGTTGCGCAAGTCATCCGACGTGGCAAAGTCGCGAGCCGCGCGGGCATGCGCTCGTTCATCCGCGAGCGCGTGTATGTCCGGCGACGGCTCCAACTAGGCCAGTTCGACGACGGCGCGGGCCTTGGCAAGCACCTTGGAGTCGCCGACACGCGCGTCGAGGTCGACCGCGACTCGGTTGCCGTCGAGCTTCTCCGCGACTGTGCCGCTCACCTCGAGCGTCGCGCCCTTGTCATCATCGGGTACGACGACGGGCGAGGAGAAACGCACGCCGTACTCGATCACGGCGCCTGGATCGCCGGCCCAGTCGGTGACGACGCGACCGGCCTCGGCCATCGTGAACATGCCGTGGCCGATGACGTTGGGAAGGCCCACCGACGTGGCGATGCGTTCGTTCCAGTGGATGACGTTGTAGTCACCGGAGGCGCCGCAGTACTGCACGAGATTGATGCGCTGGATCTGGAACTTCTGCGCAGGCAATGCGGTGCCCACCTCGACGTCGTTGTACTTCACAGAGGCGGTCATGCGCTGGCTCCCTCGGCCGTGCCGCGCGACACGATCGTGTTGTAGGCGGTGGCGACGGCCTCGCCTTCGGTCGTCTTGATCTCTTGCTTGATCGTCATGAGCTCGTTCTTGCCGGCATCGCGGATGTCCTCGACGACGCTCGTCGCGGTGAGCACGTCTCCGGCGCGAACGGGCCGGTGGTGGACGTAACGCTGCTCGCCGTGCACGACGAGCGCGTAGTTGAGGCCGAGCTCCGGGTCGCCGACCGGGCCGACGCCGAGCCGGAATCCGAGCACGGTGAGGAACGTCGGCGGGGCGATGACGTCGGGATGACCGAGCTGCTTTGCGGCCTCGATGTCGCGGTAGGCCGGGTTGGCGTCGCCGATTGCATCGGCGAACTTTCGGATCATCTCGCGACCGACTTCGTAGGTCTGGTCGGAGGTGTATTCACGACCGATGAAGGCGCGGTTGAGCGGCATGCCCAGGGACGTTATCCCAGCGATCTGACGGGTCGTCAGCCGACTGCCTGGAGCCGGGACACGCTCACCGGGTCGTCGAATCCGCGGATCTGTTGCGGGCCCAGCGGGATCGACACCCGCGTGCCCTGAACTCTCTCAGCGACCTCGTCGGACACCAGCACCGTTCCCGGTTCGGCGAGCGTCACGAGCCGGGCGGCCAGGTTGACGATGGGCCCGAAGTAGTCGCCGTCGAGGGCTAGCGCGGCGCCTACGGTGACGCCGCCACGTGCGGTGAGGCCACGGATGCGCGCCGACTCGAGCAAGGCCTCGGCAATCTCCACTGCCGTCGGCGCATCGACAGCGACGAACATCACGGCGTCACCGATGAACTTCACGAGCCGGCCCCCGTGGTCGTTGACCACATCGGACGCGATCTCCTCGAACCGGCTGAGCAGCTGCGACAAGTTGTCCATGCTGAGCTGTTGCGTCAGCCCGGTGAAGCCGCACAGGTCGGTGAAGCCCACGCCGACCCGGATGCCGCCTTCGCCGACGATGTCCCAGCTGTCCGTGCGTTCGAAATGCATGCGCGCGTTTTCAAGGTGATGGCGGAACAACGTGTCGAGCACGCGACCGAGCGCGGGTACGGCGCCCGCAATGCCGGCGAAGGCCCGCGCCGTCTCGAGCTCACTCCCGGAGACCGCGACGGACATCGAGGGCATCTGACCGCGGACCGACGTCGATGCCGCGTCGCCGACCCGAGCCATCGATGAGCCCATCACTCGTGCCAGCCCCAGCGTGGCCTCCCGGCCCAGAAAACTCATCATGCCGATGGCGGTGCGGAGCATGTCAACGTCGGCTACTCCGGCGACCGGCTGATCCGGATCGCCGATGACGAGACCCATGGCCCGCCACACCGCGCGGACCTCGTCGACGGGGCAGCCGATCTGTTCGGCCACCTGGGCGAGGGTGAAGATGTCGCGGCCGGGCCGGATGACCCGGTCACCGGCAAGAGCGAAGAGCCGGCCCCGAGCATCGGCCGCGGTCATCTCGTCGAGCGTGCAACCCTGCTCGACGAGGAACTCGATGAGCTCGAGTCGTTCGGCTGCGTCAGGCGATCCTGCGTCGTACAACCCGGCGGCAGTGAGCGCCTCGACGTCCAGATCGATCCGGCTCATCGGCGCGCCCCCCGGCTGGTGAGACGGGCTACCTGGTCTCGCGATGCAGAGTGTGCGTCCGGCAGTTGGGGCAGAACTTCTTGAGTTCCATCCGGTCCGGGTCGTTGCGCCGGTTCTTCTTGGTGATGTAGTTGCGGTGCTTGCACTCGTTGCAGGCCAGCGTGATCTTCGGCCGGACGTCGGTGGCTGCCACGGTGCGGACCCTTCGTTGCGCTCTATCTCAGACGGACAATCAAGCGTAGCGGAGGCCGGACTTGAACCGGCGACACAGCGATTATGAGCCGCTTGCTCTACCTGGCTGAGCTACTCCGCCGCGGCCTGCCCGGCCGGATCAACCGGCTGAGCAGCCCAGCCATTCTGGCACGGTCCGCGCTCAGCGGGCCCGGTAGTTGTCGACCGGGCCGAGCAGGCCACGGGCGATGAACTGACGAAGGCCACGGTGCGCCTGCGCCGAACGGCCGGCGCGGTAGGCAGCGGCCTCGCGACGGAGGTCGGCTGCGTGCTCGGCACCGACGGTTCCGCTTGGATCGATAAGCATTGTTTCCACTTCCTTTCTGTAGTGGAAACGTCGGCTCACCGTGCCGGATTCCGTAGCCGAGCCGAACGTGAGGCACCTCACAGGCGGCCGGGGAATGCGGCCGCACGGCGGTCAACCGAGAGCCGAGGCGGCGTTCATCGGAGGGTTGATCAGGTAGCGCTGAAGGCGAACAACCCGTCGCCGACGCTCCAGGACTTCGGAGCCCCCTTACGGAATCGAACCGTAGACCTTCTCCTTACCATGGAGACGCTCTGCCGACTGAGCTAAGGGGGCGGAGAGCGCAGCCAGGTTACACGGCCACGACCGTCGATGCGGAAGCATGTTTTGCATGCCAGTGGTGTGTCTGCAAGGCGGCAACGAGCTGACCCCGGCCTGCCGGCCGATGGACGAGCGCCTGCTCGAGAGCGGCACCGCCGGGCCGGTTGTCGTCGTACCGCTGGCGTCCAAGCCCGGTGCCGACTATCAGCGCACGTCGGCCAACGCCGTCCGCTATTTCCGGGGGCTCGGAGCAGATTCTCTCGCCGCGCCGGATGCGAGGAAGGATCGCGACGGCGCCGTCGCCGCGGTTTCTTCGGCCGGGCTGGTGGTCCTCACCGGCGGCTCGCCGCGGACGCTGCGCGATGCACTCGCGGCGAGCGGGCTGGGTGTGTCGATCGCTGCCAAGCTCGCGTCCGGAACACCCGTCATGGGTTCCAGCGCGGGCGCCATGGTGGCGTGCGCAACGACTCTCCTGCCCCAGTGGCGTGGCAACCCCGATACCGGCCCCGGCCTCGGCTTGGTGCCCGGCTACGTCGTGGTTCCGCACTTCGACGGCCGGCGACCGGCATGGGTGAAGGTCGCGTTGGCGGTGGCCGAAACCGGGGTCCTCGGCATCCCTGAATGCTCCGGAGTGATGCTCGAGCTTGCCGCCGGGGGCGCGGTGGCGGGTCTCACGTCCGTCGGGGTGGCGGCGTCGACGCTCGTCACACCGACGGGTAAGCGTGAACTTGTGGCGGGTGTTGGGTTCGAACCAACGTAGGCTGAGCCGACGGTTTTACAGACCGCTCCCTTTGACCACTCGGGCAACCCGCCTGGTTTTCGGCGCTCGACAGGATAGCGGAGGCGCGCCTTGGCCGATTCGTCATTCGACGTCGTCAGCAAGGTCGACCGGCAGGAGGTCGACAACGCCCTCAACCAGGCCGCCAAGGAGATCGGGCAGCGTTTCGACTTCAAGAACACCGGTGCCTCGATCCACTGGACCGGCGACGCCGCCGTCGAGATCGCGGCCAACAGCGACGATCGCGTCAAGGCGGTCCTCGAGGTGTTCAAGGAGCGGCTCATCAAGCGCAACGTGTCTCTGAAGGCACTCGAACACGGCGACCCGCAAGCGGCGGCCGGCGGCAACTCCCGGCTACTCGTGACGATCAAGCAGGGCATCGACGACGAGAAGGCCAGGGCGATCGTCAAGCGCATCAAGTCCGACGGGCCCAAGGGTGTGCAGTCCCAGGTGCAGGGGGACACCGTCCGCGTCTCGTCGAAGAAGCGTGACGACCTGCAAGCGGTGATCGCCATGCTCCGAGAGGCGGACTTCGGAATCCCGCTGCAGTTCACGAACTACCGCTAGGCGCGTCAGGCCCCAGCGCAGGGCGCGGGGACAGGATCGGACAGCAAGGGGACCGCGATGCAGGTCGAGAGCGACCTGAGCAAGCCACCGAGGCATCTACGCCGGATCCTCGTCGTCCCGACGCCGCATCGCCGTGACATCGTCTCGAGGTCCGGGCCGTATCCCCGGGCGATCGAGCTGGGCAAGCCAACGACCGCCGTCCACCGCAACGTGCGCCGATCCGGCCTTGCCGGCTGGCAGCCGCAGACGCTGTCGGCGTTGCTGGCTGTGATGGAGACCGCACCGCCGCGGTCGGTGCTGTGGGACGTCGGCTCGCACATCGGGCTCCACTCGGCGCTGGTCACCGCGGTTTATCGCGGTAAACAGGTGCGATCCGTCGCCTTCGAACCGACACCGCGAACCGCGCGGCGTGCCCGCACCATTGCAGCCGGCAACGAGCTCCCGATCCGCGTCGTACGGCAAGCGGTCTCGGACCAGACCGGGACCACGTCCTTCTTCCTCTCGAGCAAGGCCGAGACCTCCAATTCACTCAACGCCGAGTTCCGGGAACACGCCGGCGAAGTGAAGGTCAAGACCACCACTCTCGACGAGGCGGTGGATCGATTTCCTGCTCCGTACGCCGTCAAGATCGACGTCGAAACGCTGGAGCACAAGGTGTTGCGCGGGGGCTTCGGCATGATCGCGGCCACCCGGCCCTGGATCGTGTGCGAGGTCCTCGCCGGTAATGACCGCGACAACGTCATCGCCGTGCTCGAGCAGCTGCAGGAGCTCGGCTACGAGCTGCACCCGATCACCAAGTCGCCACCCTGGCCGGTCTGGAGCGGCGGCGAGCTGCCGAATCCGGAGGAGGTCCGGGACTGGCTGTTGGCGCCTGCGCCATTGGATGAAGCGTTCTTCCGTCGCGTCAGCGCCTGGGACCAGGCCATCCAACGTTGCCAGCCGGAGCAGAACCAGCTCCTGCGCCGCTCGGAGCTGCCCGACGACTGGTCGGCGGACCACCCCATGCCCGCCCTCGCCCGCGCGCGCCGCGCCGCCGGGCGAATCCTGCGCGGGGCCCGGCGCTCATTGCCTGGACCGGGTTGACGACTACTTACTCGGTATGCATACTGCGTAAGTATGACGGTGCGGCTGGGGCTCTTGGCCCTGCTCGACCAGGGGCCGAAGTACGGCTACCAGCTGCACACGTCGTTCAAGGAGAGCACTGGTGACACCTGGCCGCTGAACATCGGCCAGATCTACACGACCCTCGCCCGGCTGGAACGCGACGGGCTCGTCGAGCCCGCCGGTGACGACGGCGACGGCCATCAGATCTATGCGCTGACCGACCACGGTCGGGCCGAGCTCGAGCGGTGGTTCGCGACACCGGTGGCGCGCGCCGACCGGCCGCGCGACGAGCTGGCGATCAAGCTCGCGGTGGCGCTCAGCGTCTCCGACGTCGACGTACGAGAGGTGCTGCAGACCCAGCGGACCGCGACGCTGCGCGACCTGCAGGACCTGACCCGGCAGAAGCGGGCGCTCGGCGACGGTGACCTGGCGTCGGTGCTCGCGCTCGACTCATTGATCTTCCAGGCCGAGGCGGAAGCCCGGTGGCTGGACAGCTGCGAAGAACGGCTGCTGACGCGGCCGTCAACGACGAAAGGGGCGCGTCGATGACGCTTCTCGAGCTGCGACACGTCAGCCGCATCCACGGATCGGGTCCAGCCGCTGTGACGGCGCTGGACGACGTCTCGCTGTCGGTGCAGCCGGGTGAGCTCGTCGCCGTCATGGGACCGAGCGGGTCCGGCAAGTCGACGTTGCTCAACCTTGCCGGCGGACTCGACCAGCCGACGGCCGGCGACGTGCTCGTCGACGGGCAGATGCTTGGTGTTCTCAACCTCCGCGGCCTCGCTGCCTTACGGCGTCGCTCGGTCGGGTATGTGTTCCAGGACCTCAACCTGCTTCCGGCGTTGACCGCGGCAGAGAACGTCTCGCTGCCGCGCGAGCTCGACGGCGTCGCGCTCCGGACCGCTCACGCCGAGGCGTTGGCGATGCTGGAACGGTTCGGGCTTGGTGACGTCGCCGATGTCTTTCCGGATGACCTCTCCGGCGGGCAGCAACAGCGCGTCGCGATCGCCCGTGCGTTCATCGGTGATCGCCGGCTGCTGCTTGCCGACGAACCGACCGGTGCGCTCGACACCGTCACCGGCGATGCCGTGATGGCGCTCCTCCGCGAGCAATGCGAGGGCGGCGCGGCCGGTCTGCTCGTCACTCACGAGTCGCGGTTTGCTGCCTGGGCCGACCGCATCGTGTTCCTGCGCGACGGTCGCGTCGTCGACGAGACAGGCTCCGATGTACGACGCACGAACGGTGACGCACTCACGACAGGTGGGCGGTCATGACCGGAAGGCGCATGGCAACGCTGCGGCTCGCCGGGCGGCTTGTCCGCAAGTCGCGCAGTCGCTCGCTGTTGATCGCGCTGCTCGTTGCCATCCCGGTGATGGCAGGCGTCTTTGCCGCCGTCACCATTCGCACCGCCCACCTCTCCCCCGCCGAAGCCGCCGATCGTCAACTCGGCAAGGCCGACGCGATCATCGCCGTACCCGGTGGCAGGCACGCATTGACCGGCGACTACGACGTCGGCCGCAGCGACCGCGGCGACACGATGAGCAATCTCCCCAACGTGCGCGGCAGCATGAGCCCGGCCGAGCTCATCGACCTGCTGCCCGCCGGATCGCGGATCACGCCGGATGCGTGGCAGAGATACGCGCGACTCGATGCGGGAGACCGCGCCGAAGAGACCGAGGCTGTCGCACTTGACCTCCAGGATCCTCTGACGAGAGGGATCTACCGCGTCCGTGACGGACGGGCGCCCGCAAGCAGCGGCGAGGCGGCCATCACCTCCCCGCTCGCCAAGAGCCTTCGCGTGCACATCGGATCGGACGTGGAGTTCGACCATCACCAGCTGCACATCGTGGCGTTGGTCGAGAACCCCAACAGCCTCGGCGAGCGGACGATCGTGGCCCCGATCGGCGCCCTCGGCGGGCTGCGCATCACCTCCAGCGACCGAACCGCTCCCAACGGCGGCAACTGGGTCGCCAACGGCGGTTACTGGTTGGTGGGGACGCGCGGCCCCGCGCCCGACCTGCACGCGCAGCTGCTTCACGACGGAGTGGTCTACGAAACCCGTAACCAGTGGGAGCATCCGGCACCGGAGCTCATCTCGACGCAACAGGTCGACGGTCAAGTGCTGATCGTGCTGGGCACCGTTGCAGGCTTCGGGCTGCTCGAAGTCCTCCTTCTCGCGGGAGCGGCGTTCGCGGTCGGCGCCCGCCGTCAGACACACGAGCTGGGCTTGCTCGCCGCCACCGGTGGCGACGACACCGACGTGCGCCGGACAGTGCTCGCCCAGGGCGCGCTGCTCGGGGTCGGCGGTGCGGTTGCCGGCGCGGGCGCGGGCGTGCTCCTGGTGGAAGTGCTGCGTGGCGTCTTGGAACAAGTCTCCGACCGGCGGTTCGGAGCACTGGATGTCGCGCCTTCGGATCTGCTCGCGATAGGCGTGCTCGGGGTCGTCGCCGGGTTGCTCGCTGCGATCGTTCCTGCTCGTGCGGCTGCGGCCCGCTCGACGCTCGACATGCTGCGCGAGCGGTACGACGCCGACGGCCGACGGGCGAAGCTGCCGCGCTGGTCACTGATCGCCCTAGTCGGTGGCGCGCTGCTGACCGTGCTCGCTGCCTACCGCTGGCACGCCGGAGCGGGAGATCTCAGCAGCTCGTTCGTCAGCACGGGGTCAGTGAGCGCCGTCTTGAACGGCCTGGCCGACATGCTCCGGCACAACGCGTGGCCGGCCGCCATGTGGTTCGGCGCAGCTGTGACATTGGCCGGGCTCGTCCGCGCCTGCCCGGCGATCGTCTCTCGGCTCGCCACGATCAGCCGGTCACTCCCGCTCAGTCCCAGACTTGCCCTTCGAGACGCGGGCCGGCACCGCCACCGCACCGCGCCGGCCGTCGCCGCCGTGCTGACGGTCGTCGCCGGCGCCGTGCTGGTGCTGTTCGTCGTCTCGAGCTCGGACCTGCGCGCGAAACACATGTATCGCCAGGTCGCGCCGATCGGCGTCATCACCGTGTTCAGTCAGGACACACACGCGCACTCAGGCCCGGGCTTGGCCCCAGAAGCCGCGCAGGCAGCGGACCTTGTGGGTGGCGGGCAGCAGGTGGTCATCCGCCAGGTTGCCGAACCCGGACATGGCTTCCCCGTGGTCTTCACAGTGGGTTGCCGTACGGCCAGTGACGACCTCGCCGCCTGCCAGTCCCACACACTCGGAACCGTCGATGGCACCGCCATCAACCTCATCGCCGGCAGGCCACAGGCATCCGCGGTTCGCGCCCTCGCCCGAGGACGTGCCGTCGTGCTCGACAAGTCGCTCGTCGCCGGCGGCAACGTCGTCGTTCACCTCGGCCCACCACACGCCACGAGCATCACCCTGCCGGCGGTGGTCGTGCCGGGCCTGCCGTTCTACGGCGGTATCCCGCAAGTACTCGTATCTCCGGCTACCGCAGCCGCGCATGGCTGGCGCGCACATGACGATCTCGCATTGGTGAAGCCGGATCACACCCCGTCGGACCGCACGATGTCGCGCGCGCAACACGCACTCGGAGACGCTGCCTACATCGAGCTCGAGAGCGGCTATCACTCCCGCTACTCGACGGCACTGCTCGCCATGCTTGGCGCCGCAGCGATCGCGACACTCGCAGGTACGTCGATCGCGGTGGCACTTGCGATGGCTGAGTCACGTGCCGACATGGCGACGATGGCGGCCGTAGGAGCATCACCGAGTCGGCGACGCGTTCATGCGATGGGTCAGGCCGCGATCGTCGCCGGCGTCGGCACCGGCCTCGGCGTCGCGCTCGGGGTGCTCGTCGCGCTGGCAACGCTCCTCGGCAGCGAGCGCTATCCCACGAGCACGCCATTCCGGTGGCTTGTTGCGGTGTTGCTCGTAGCGCCGGGCCTCGCGGTTGCCGTAGCCGGTCTGGTAACTCGTTCGCGGGTGACGCTCACCCGGCGCATCGCATGACTGCCGACCGGCGACGCCTCTTCCTCGCGCTCGTCGCAGCCGTCGCGTTCGGCGCGGTCGCCGGACTGGTCAAGGGCGACAGCGCAGGGATTCGCAGTGGCATTGGCAACCTCAGCGCTCCCTGGCTCCTCATCGGCCTGCTGCCCGCAACGCGATCCCGCACATTCCGGGGCGGCGCGATCACAGGCGCCCTCTGCACACTGGCGGCGTTGGTCGCGTTCTACGGCGTACTCACTCTTGTGATGTCCGGGCAGCTCGGCGGCGACGGCTACCTCCGCGAGCTCGCCGTGGAGCTGAACGCCAACCGCATCTATCTCTACGCAGGCCTGGTGTCAGGTCCGTTGTGCGGCGCGGCCGGGGCTTGGCTGGGGCCTCGCCGACGGCCTTGGACATGGTTGACCGCGGGCGCACTGCTTCTCGGCGAGATCGCGTGCGTCGCACTGGTCAACGGGGCGGTACTTACACCTCGTCCGGTCTACTTCGCCTGGGGTGTCAGCGGCTGGGCTCCTTACGTCGCCGAGGCCACACTCGGCGCGATCATCGCGCTGGCCGCCGCGTGGTCGCTACGACCTAGAGCCAGTCACGCGCCTTGAACATGCGGTAGAGCACGGCGACGCCCACGACCATCGCCACGATCGCCACGATGCCGCCGCTGAGCGAGTCGGCACCGGGGAAGATGCGGACGTTCATGCCGTAGTAGCCGGTGATGATCGTGGGCACCGCGGCTATCGCGGCCCAGGACGTGACGGCCTTCATGATCTCGTTCATCCGGTTGCCCTGGATGGTGAGGTTGGTCTCGAGGATCGTCGAGACGAGGTCACGCAGCGAGTCGGTCCAGTCGGTTGCCCGCAGCACGTGGTCGTAGACGTCCTGGTAGTAAGGCATGAGATCGGCGTCGACCAGATCCAGCTCGCGACGCATCAACGCATTGAGGATCTCGCGCGTGGGCAGCACCACGCGGCGCAGCATGACGAGCGACTTCCGGAGCTCGAACGACCGCCGCTGCACCTCCACGGACCGGGGGCGGTCGTCGAACAAGATGTCTTCGAGTGCCTCGATCTCGTCGTCCAGCTGTTGCACCGTTTCGAAGTGGCCGTCGATGACGACGTCGAGCAGGCCCCAGAGCAGGAACCCGACGCCATGCTTCGCGAGATGTCCGGTGTCGTCCCAGCGCTGGACGACTTCGTTCATGTCGAAGCGGGGGTTCTTGCGAACGGTGATCAGATAACGCGGCGCGGCGAACACCGAAAGCTCAACGGATCCGAGCTCGCCGGTCGAGCGATCGAGGTCGACGTCGTAAAGAGAGATGAAGACGTGGTCGTCGTAATGGTCGAGCTTGGGTCGTTGCCCTTCGTTGAGCGCGTCCTCGACCGCCAAGGGGTTGAGGGCGAACTCTTCCGCGATGAGGTCGAACTCCTTCTGGGTGGGCTCGGTGACGTCCATCCATACGACCGCGTCGTCCTCTTCGAGATAGTCCGAGATCTGTGCGGGGTCGAAGTCCTTGTGCTCACAGACCCCGTTGCGATAGACGCGAGTCCGGATCATGCGTTCGAAGTTACTCGGGCGGCCGCGTCCTTGGCCCAGTGGAACAACGGCTGCGGATAGACGGACAGCGCGACCGTTGCGGCGAGCGACACCGCCAGGCCCGTGGTCAATGACAGGGTGGGGCGGCGCCGCGGCTGCTCGTCCTCGGCCGCCGCTTCGTCGGTGGCGAAGAGCAGAGCGGCCACCCGCAAGTAGTAAGCGAGGCCGATGACGGCGTTGACCGCTGCGATGACCGCCAGCCAGACGACGTGACCATGCACCGCCTCGCGCAGCACGGCGACCTTGGCGAACAGACCTGCGACGCCCGGCGGGAGCCCGGCGAGGGCGGTGAGGAACAACGCGAACGCGATCGCCACGAGCGGTGCCCGGCGCACGAGTCCGCGCAGGTCCTCGATGGCGCCGCGCGGCTGGGTGCGCATCACCAGCACCGCACAGGCGAACGCGCCCAGGTTCATCGCGACGTAGATGCCGAGATAGACCAGCGTCGCCTCACCGGCCGACCGCAGCTCCGTCGGCGTCCGGCCGCCCGAGGTCGCCGCCACGCCGAGCGGCACGAGCATGTATCCAGCCTGTGCCACGGTCGACCACGCGAGCAGCCGCACGAGATGCCATTGGCGTAGCGCGACGACGTTGCCGACCGTCATGGACAGCGCGGCGAGGACGGCCAGTACCGGACCCCAGACGTCGGCGTAACGGACGAACGCGTCGAGCAGAAGGACGAGCAGGCCGGCGAACCCGGCGGCCTTGGATGCCGTGGAGAGGAACGCCGCGACGGGTACGGGTGCGCCCTGGTAGGTGTCCGGTGCCCAGAAGTGGAACGGAACTGCCGAGATCTTGAAGGCGAATCCGACGACCACGAGGACAACCGCGGCCGCGGCGAGCGATGCCTTCGGCCCGCTGCCGTCACGCACGCTCGCAAGCGCTGTGCTGATGCCGTCGACGTGCACGGTGCCGGTGACGCCGTAGAGCAGTGCCATCCCGTAGACGGTGAGTCCGGTGGCGACGACGGAGAAGAGGAAGAACTTCAACGCGGCTTCGATGCCCCTGGGATCGCCACGCCGCAGCCCGACGAGCACGAACGCGGGCAGCGACACCACTTCCAGCGCAACCAGGAGCGTGATCAGGTCGCGCGCAGCCGCCAGTGTGAGCATGCCAGCACCGGAGGACAGCAACAGGAAGTGGAACTCCCCCGGCGGCAAGCCGTCGTCCGCGACTGTTGTCCGGGACAGCAGCAGTACGACGAAGAGCGCGGCGAGAAAGAGCAGCTGGAAGTAGACGGTGTAGTCGTCGGCGACGTAGGAGCACTGACGGCCCGGCAAGCAGAAGGTCGCCCGCCGCGGCTGGGTCGCGAGCCACCCGGCATAGCCGAAACCCACCGCGACACCGACGATGGACAACCCGGCGGCAACGTCGACGCGCCGGGACGTCACGAACAGGTCGACGACGAGCACGACCACCGCCGCTACGGCGACGGCCAGCACCGGCGCGATCGCCGTGTAGTCGATCGACTGGATCAGACTCATCGGAACAACCCGTGCACCGCAGCGTCGGTGACGCCGAGGACCAGCCGCGGCCAGAGCCCGACCGCCACCGCAAGCAGCGTCAGGGGTAGCCAGGCAAGGAGCTCCAACGGCAGCGCGTCCGCGATCGCGCCCTCGCGCCAGCGTTCGGGGACGACACCGAAGTCGACCCGACGCAGCATCGCGACGAAGTAAAACGCCGTCAGCACGGTTCCCAGGCCGGCGAGCGCCATGAGCACGAGGAACAACGGCCGGGACAGCGCAGCTCCGGGCGACCAGGCGCCGAGCATCGCGAGCATCTCGCCCCAGAAGCCGGCCAAGCCCGGGAGCCCCAGGCTCGCGATCGAGGCGAACAGCAACAGCCCGCCCAGGGCGGGTGCCTTCGCGAGCAGGCCGCCGCCGAGTTCCTCGATCTCGCTGGTGTGGAAGCGGTCCTTGACCGAGCCGACGAGGAAGAAGAGGAGGCCGGTGATCAGGCCGTGCGCGATGTTGCCGATCAGAGCGCCTTGGATCCCGACCGGTGTCAACGTGGCGATGCCCAGCAACACGAAACCCATGTGGCCGACGCTCGAGAATGCGATCAGCCGCTTGAGATCACCGCCGCGGGCGAGCGCCAGGCAGGCGAACGCGGCATAGACGATGCCGATGACCGCGAGCAGCCCGAGCGCGGGGGCGGCGCGGCGCGCGCCGTCGGGGGCCGCACCGATCGCCACCCGCACCAGGCCGTAGGTCCCCATCTTGAGAAGCACGCCGGCCAGGAGAACCGACCCGACCGTCGGCGCCTCGGTGTGCGCGTCCGGCAGCCAGGTGTGCAACGGCCACATCGGGCTCTTGATGCCGAAGCCGAGCAAGAGCAGGACAAAGGCAGTCAGCTGCGCACCGGAACCGATCGCCGAACCATGCTGGGCTGTCAGCACAGTGATGTCGAACGTGCCCGCCTTGGCATAGAGGACGAGGAAGCCGACGAACATCAGGCCGGAACCGAGCAGGGTGAAGAGGATGAACTTCGTGGCGGCCGCAGCTCGGCCGGGCCCGCCCCAGACGGCGATGAGGAAGTACATGGGGATCAGCACGACCTCGAAGAAGACGAAGAAGAGCACGAGGTCGAGCGCGAGGAAGGTGCCGAGTACGCCGACTTCCATCAGCAGCGTGAGCGCGAGGAACTGGCGAGAGTGTCCTGCACCCGGCGGGGCGGCCAACGTGTAGACCGCGCACAAGAACGTCAACAGCGCCGTCAGCACGACCAGCGGCAAGCTGATCCCATCGACGCCGAGGTGGAAGTGCACATCGATGGCAGGCAGCCAGTTGGCGTCGACGCTCTGCTGCATCCGGCCGGCGTGGTCGTAGTCGAAACGCACAGCTGCCACCACTGCCACCACGAGCGGTGCGGCCGATGCCACGACGCCGAACACCTGCGCGGCGCGCTCTCGCAGTGGCAGCACCGCCAGCACGGCGGCACCGGCGGCCGGGAGGCCGAGGAGCAGGGGCAACGTCATCTCGGTCACGACGCCACTGCCAGTGACACGGACAGGACAACGACGATGACGCCGGCGACGAGCGCGGTGAGGTAGGTCTGCACGTTGCCGGTCTGCAACCGGCGCAGTCCGCCACCCAGGAGGAGAGCCGCGCGGCCGCTGCCTTCGGCGGCGGCGTCGACGCCGCGCCGGTCGACGCCCAGCGCGGCCCGGGCAAGCACGCCGACCGGCCGCACCACTGTCACGTCGTACAGCTCGTCGACCCAGAACGCCCGCCGCAACGGCGTGGCAAGCCGGCCGAGCGCGTCGATCGGGTCGTCGGCGGGGCGACGCATCCAGCGCCAGGCCATGAGGGCGACCCCCGCCAGCGCGACCACGCTCGTCGTGACCATGCCGACGACGCCGACATGCAAGGCCTGCGTCCCCGCGGGGGTGCCGAGCCAGCGACCGACACCGTAGGACGACGGCACCACGGGCGCTCCGAGCAGGATCGCGAACCCCGCAAGCACCACGAGTGGCACCGTCATCACCAGCGGCGACTCGTGGGGGTGCACGTCGGGGTCGCCGCGGTAGGAGCCGAGGAAGGTCCGGACGACCATGCGGGTCACGTAGGCCGCGGTGACGAAGACCGTGACGAGACCGACGACATAGACGGCGTTGCCGAGCCCGCCGCCGTGTTCACGGGCGGCTGCCAGCACTGCGTCCTTGCTGAACGCACCCGCGAATGGCGGGATGCCGGCGAGCGCAGCGGCACCGACGACAGCAGTCGCGAACGTGATCGGCATCCGTCGCCACAGCCCACCCATCTCGCTCATGACGTTGGTGCGCATCGCGTGCAGCACCGAGCCGGCGGCCAGGAACAGGAGCGCCTTGAACGCCGCGTGTGTGAGCAGATGCCAGATGCCGGCCGACCAACCGCGCACCGACAGACCCGCCGCCATGTAGGCGAGCTGGCTGACCGTCGACCAGGCAAGGACGCGCTTGAGGTCGTCTTCGGCGAGCGCCGCGAGCGCGGCGCCCAGCATGGTGATGCAGGCGATGACGCCCAGCACAGTGAGCGCGACCGGCGCGGCGAGGTAGACCGGGTAGACCCGCGCGACGACGTATATACCCGCCGCGACCATCGTCGCGGCGTGAATGAGTGCGCTCACGGGTGTCGGGCCGGCCATCGCGTCCGGCAACCAGACGTGCAAGGGGAACTGTGCGCTCTTGCCGACCACGCCGCCGAGCAGCAGCAGCGCGCCTGCGACGACGGTCGCGTGCGGCAGCGTCGCTGCCTTCGTGGTCACCTCACCGATGTCGAAGGAGCCGGCGCCGAGCCCGAGCGCAAAGATGCCGAAGAGGAATGCCGTGTCACCGATCCGCGTGGTGATGAGCGCCTTGACGGCAGCCGCACGAGCGACCTCGGTCTCCCAGTAGTGGCCGATCAACAGGTAGGAGCACAGGCCCATGACCTCCCAGCCGATGAGCAGCTCGAAGAGGTCGCTGGCCACGACGACGAGCAGCATCGCCGCGGTGAACAGCGAGATCTCCGCCGCATAGGTGGCATATCGCGGGTCGCCGGCCATGTAGGAGGTGGAGTAGACCTGCACGGCAAGCGCGACGACCGCCACCATCACGGCAACCACCGCCGCCAGGCCGTCGACGCGGGTCCCGACGTGCAACGACACGGAGCCGGTGGGCGTCCAGGACGTGGTGTGCGACACAGCCCGAAGCGGGTGGTGCTCAGCGGAGGCGAGCACGCCGACGGCGATGACGAGCGAAGCCGTCGTACCGATCAAGGCGGGTGTGGCAGGACCTCCTGGAAACAGTCGCCACCCGAGCAGGCCGACGACCGCCGCGAGTGCAGGCAGCGTCGGCAGGAGCCAGGCCCAGTCGCTCATCGCGTCGGCTCGACGGCACGCGGGACGGGATCACGATCGGCGAGGGCCGTTGCCGCGTCGACGGAGACCGTGTCACGGAGCCGGAAGAGTGTCAGCACGATCGCCAGTCCGACGCCGACCTCCGCAGCGGCGATGACGACGACGAACAACGCGAACGTCTGCCCGGAGTGCAACCGGTCCTTGAACCAAGCATCGAAGGCGATGAAGTCGAGGTTGGCTGCGTTGAGCATCAGCTCGACGGCCATGAGCAGCGCTACCGCGTTCCGGCGGGCGAGGACGCCATAGACGCCGGCACTGAAGAGCAGCGCGGACAGCACGAGCGCGAGCGACAGGTGCATCAGCGCCGCGCCGATCGCCGGGGCTGGTCCGGGCGGGTGAGCACGATCGCGCCGACAAGCGCCGCCAGCAGCAGCACACTCGCGATCTCGAAGGGCAGCACGAAGTAGCGGAAGACCGCCGTACCGATGACATGGCCGTCACCGGTGTGCGTGTGATGGATGTCGACATAGGCGCCGCGGAAGGCGGCGACGACCAGAGTGACCAGGAGTCCGGCCGTCGCCAGGCCCGCGAGCGCCGCAACCGGGCGGTTCCGGCTGTCCAGCTCGTCGGCCATCGCCGACATGCGTCCGATCGGCGCTCGGGTGAGCATCGCGCCGAACAGCATCAGGACAACGACCGCGCCTATGTAGATCAGCACCTGCACCCAGGCGACGAACTCCGCGGTCAACACCAGGTAGCAGCCGGCGAGAGCACCGAAGCACACGACGAGCCAGAGCGCGGCGTGAATGACGTTGCGGACCGTGACGACGAGCACCCCGGCGGCCAGGCACACGATGCCGAGCAGACCGAAGACGGCGTCGGCGCCGGTCACGCTGTTGGCTCCTCGTCGGTTGAAGCAGCGTCGGTTGAAGCAGTGTCACCCGCTGCGGCGCGCTCGCGGGCGGGGCGACCCGATGCGGGGGGTTCGGCGCCGGAGTCCGCCGGTGGGGCGGGCACGGTCCACATCCAGTCGCGGAGCCGATCTCGTTCGTGGGTGAGGTCGTGGATGTCGTGGGCGGCGTACTCGAACTCCGGCGTCCAGAAGAGCGCATCGAACGGGCAGACGTCGATGCAGATGCCGCAGTACATGCAGAGCGCGTAGTCGATGGCGAACCGGTCCAGGACGTTGTAGGTCCGCGCCCGGCCGCCCTCGGTCTTCGGTGCCTGCGTCTCCTTGTGGGAGTCGATGTAGATGCACCAGTCGGGACACTCGCGTGCACACAGCATGCAGCTGGTGCAGTTCTCCTCGAGCAACGCGATCACGCCGCGGCTGCGCGGCGGCAGCTCCGGTCGCTGGTGCGGGTACTCCTGCGTCACGGATGGCCGCATCATCGACCGCAACGTGACCGCGAGGCCCTGCGCGAGGCCCTTGCCGGGCACCGGGCTCACGAGGTAGCCACCTGTACGACGCCGGTGAGCGCCAGCTGCAGGAGCGCGAGCGGCACCAGGCCCGCCCAGGCGAACTTCTGCAGCTGGTCCTCACGAAGCCGCGGATAGCTGACGCGCAGCCAGATGACGACGAAGGAGAGCAGGAAGGTCTTGATGAGCAGCCAGAGCCAGCCGAGCTGCGTCTCGAGGAACGGGCCTTTCCACCCCCCGAGGAAGAGCACCGCGGTCAAGGCGGAGAAGACGACGATGCCGGCGTACTCGGCGAGGATGAACAGGCCGAACCGCAAGCCGGTGTACTCGGTGAACGGGCCGAACACGATCTCGCTGTCGGCTACGGGCATGTCGAACGGCGGGCGACGCAACTCGGCAAGGGCAGCGATGAAGAAAACCACCGCGCCGATGCCCTGGTAAGGCAGCCACCACCAGTGCCACTTGTGCGCGATGCCGTCGAGGGAGAGCGTGCCGGCGGCCATGGCCGCACTCGCCGCAGCCAGGACGAGCGGCAGCTCGTAGGCCATCAGCTGCGCCCCGGCGCGGAGACCGCCGAGCAGCGAGTACTTGTTGGCGCTCGCCCAACCCGCCATGAGAACGCCGATGACGCCGACGCTCACCACGGCAAGTGCGAAGAAGACGCCGACGGACAGGTCGTGCGCACTGTGCCCGGGAGCCACCGGGATCGTGACGAGCACAAAGAGATAAGGAAGAAGTGCGACGACCGGGGCCAGGTCGAAGACGCGCCGATCGGCGCGCACCGGCACGACCGACTCCTTCTGCACGAACTTCACGCCATCGGCGACAAGCTGGGCCCAGCCGTGAAACCCCCCGGCGTACATCGGCCCCAGCCGCGACTGCATGTGGGCCATCGCCTTGTGCTCGAGCTGACCGACGAGCAGCGGCACGGTGAGAAAGACGACCAGGCAGCCCAGCAGCTTCCCGATCACCTCCAACGCCGTCATGCCGTGTCTCCGGGTGCCGCCTCCGCGGCGGGCGGACCCCACTCGCCGGGCGCAGGAACACCTGGCGGCAACATCCGGCGTCGACCCGGTGATCCGGCGGTGTCGCGGTCGGACTCGCCCGGCTCCTTGGCGCCCGGCCACGTCTTGGCGACTCGCGACGCGAGCACGAAGTCCTTGCGCAGCGGGTTGCCCTCGAAGCCGTCCGGCAGCAACAGCGGCACGAGGTTGGGATGACCGTCGAAGACGACGCCGAACATCTCGAACGTCTCCCGCTCGTGCCAGTTGGCGCCCGGCCACACGCCGGTCAGCGTGGCGAGGCGGCCGCGCGACGGGATCCGCGTTCGCAGTCGCAGGTGATGCCGGTGCTCGATCGACCAGACGTGAGCGACGACCGCGTGCACGCCCGGCTCGTCCGGAGTACTGGCGTCGTACGCCGACAACCAGTCGAAGAAGCGGCACGAAATCGAGGCGTCATCTCGGACCTCTGTCGCCGCCTCAACCCACTGCTCGGCGGCAACCTCGACGACGGCCTGCCCGAACGACAGCGTCGAGTCTGCGCCGTCGACGACGGACGCGAGCCGCGTGACGAGCTCGTCAGGAGACATGTTCGTCGGCCTCGACCGGCGGTGCCACGAGCGGCGCGGTCAAGGTCTCCGCGCCGATCGAGCGGATGTGCTGCTGCGGCGACCAGTGATACCGGTCGGCGAGCGACTCGCCGCCGATCTTCTCCTGCAACCGCAGGATGCCGTGCAGCAACGCCTCCGGGCGCGGCGGGCAGCCCGGGACGTAAACGTCGACGGGGATGATCTGGTCGACGCCCTTCGTCACGCAGTAGGAGTCCCAGTAGGGGCCCCCACAGTTGCTGCACGAACCGAAGGAGATGACGTACTTCGGCTCCGGCATCTGTTCGTAGAGCCGCTTGACCGCAGGCGCCATCTTGTCGGTGACGGTGCCCGACACCACCATCAGGTCGGCCTGCCGCGGGCCGGGCGCGAACGGGATGACCCCGAGCCGGATGAAGTCGTGCCTGCTCATCGAGGTCGCGATGAACTCGATCGCGCAGCAGGCGAGACCGAAGTTGAACACCCAGAGGCTGTAGCGGCGACCCCAGTTGAGCACGAACCGGATCGGCGCGGGTGCGATGCGCGACCCCGGTCCGATGCCCTGGATCTGCACTGGTGTGGGTTGCCGCTTCGGGAGCTCTAGACCCACGTCAGCACACCTTTCTTCCACGCGTAGAGCAGACCGACCGCGAGGAAGCCGAGGAAGACGAACATCTCGCCGAGCGACAAGCCACCGAATCCGGGCAGCGCAAAGACCGTGGCCCACGGGAAGAGGAACACGGCGTCGACCGCAAAGACGACATAGAGAAAGGCGTAGATGTAGTAGCGGACCTGGGTCTGGGACCACCCCTCACCCACCGGATCCACGCCTGACTCGTAGGTCAGGAGCTTCTCGGGGGTGTTCCGCCAGGGCCTGAGCATGCGGTTGACGCCCAGGCCGACCACGACGAACCCCACGCCCACCAGGCCGAGCAGGGCTACTAGCGCGTAACCGCCGAAGTAGCCGTGCATGCCTTGGAACCTTACTTATGATGGTTCGTAGGGGAGGCACCCGTAGTGGCCAAGGAAGTTCAGCAGCGCGAACGCGTCATCATCCGCTTCGCGGGCGACTCCGGCGACGGTATGCAGCTCACCGGTGACCGGTTCACCTCCGAGACGGCCGAGTTCGGCAACGACATCTCGACGCTGCCCGACTTCCCCGCCGAGATCCGCGCGCCGGCCGGGACGCTGCCCGGCGTCTCCGCCTTCCAGCTGCACTTCGCCGACCACGACGTGACGACGCCCGGCGACGCGCCGGACGTGCTCGTCGCGATGAACCCGGCCGCGCTCAAGTCACAGCTCGCGGACCTCCCGGCCGGCGGCGACCTGATCGTCAACACCGATGAGTTCACCAAGCGCAACCTCGCCAAGGTGGGCTACAGCACCAACCCGCTCGAGGACGACTCGCTCTCGGCCTACCAGGTGCACGCGATCCCGTTGACGTCGCTGACGGTCAAGGCGCTCGAGGGCTACTCGATCAGCCGCAAGGACGCGGAACGAGCCAAGAACATGTTCGCGCTCGGACTGTTGTCGTGGCTCTACAACCGACCGATCGACACGACCCTGGCGTTCCTCGAGAAGAAGTTCGCCAAGACGCCGGATCTCGCTCGCGCCAACGTCACCGCGTTCAACGCCGGCTGGAGCTTCGGCGAGACCACCGAGGCATTCACTGTTCGTTATGAAGTAAAGCCCGCCGTGATGCCGCGCGGGCTCTACCGCAACATCACGGGCAACACCGCGCTGGCCTACGGGCTCATCGCCGCGAGCGTTCAGTCCGGGCTGTCCCTGTTCCTCGGCTCCTACCCGATCACGCCGGCGTCGGACATCCTCCACGAGCTCGCCAAGCACAAGCGCTTCGGCGTACGCACGTTCCAGGCGGAGGATGAGATCGCGGGGGTGGGCGCCGCCCTGGGTGCTGCGTTCGGTGGGGCACTCGGCATCACGACGACCAGTGGGCCGGGCGTGGACCTCAAGTCCGAGACGATCGGGCTCGCGGTCGCGTTGGAGCTGCCGCTCATCATCTGCGACATCCAACGAGCGGGCCCCTCGACGGGAATGCCGACCAAGGCCGAGCAGTCCGACCTACTGCTCGCGATGTTCGGCCGGCACGGTGAGGCGCCGGTGCCGATCGTGGCGCCGCGCTCACCGTCCGACTGCTTTGACGCAGCGCTGGAGGCTGTCCGCATCGCGACGACCTACCGCACGCCGGTGTTCCTGCTCTCCGACGCCTATCTCGCGAACGGCTCCGAGCCGTGGCTGGTGCCGGACGTCGCGACCCTGCCCGACCTGCACGTCGACTTCGCCACCGAGCTCAACCATGAGAAGGCCGACGGCAGCAAGGAGTTCTGGCCCTACCTTCGGGACCCCAAGACGCTCGCCCGACCGTGGGCCGTGCCGGGTACGCCGGGTCTGGAGCACCGCATCGGCGGCATCGAGAAGGCCGACGGATCGGGCAACATCTCCTACGACCCGAGCAACCACGACACCATGGTCCGGCTCCGCCAGGCCAAGATCGACGGCATCGCCGCGGCAATCCCGCCGCTGGAGGTCGACGACCCGACCGGTGACGCCGAGCTGCTGGTTCTCGGCTGGGGCTCGACCTACGGTCCGATCGGCGCCGCCGTACGCGACGTGCGCGAGGACGGCGGCAAGGTCGCCCAGGCACATCTGCGTCACCTCAACCCGTTCCCGGCAAACACCGGCGACGTCGTCAGCCGCTACCGGCGAGTGCTGATCCCCGAGATGAACCTGGGCCAGCTCGCGCTGCTGATCCGCTCCCGCTATCTCGTCGATGCGATGTCCTACACCTCCGTACGCGGGCTGCCGTTCAAAGCGGTCGAGCTCACCGAAGCGATCCGGGAGGTGTTGTCGTCGTGAGCATTCCCCTGCAGGGTGGCCGCAAGGGACTCGACCTCGTGCCCGCCACCGACGAGCAGGCGACCAAGAAGGACTACACGTCCGACCAGGAAGTGCGCTGGTGCCCCGGCTGTGGCGACTACGCGATCCTCGCGGCGGTGCAGTCGTTCCTGCCCGAGCTCGGGTTGCGCCGGGAGAACATCGTCTGCATCTCCGGCATCGGCTGCGCCGCGCGGTTCCCTTATTACCTCAACACCTATGGCATGCACTCGATCCACGGTCGCGCACCCGCGATCGCGACCGGGCTCGCCACCTCACGTCCCGACCTGTCGGTGTGGGTGATCGGCGGTGACGGCGACTTCATGTCGATCGGCGGCAACCACCTGATCCACTCGCTGCGCCGCAACGTCAACCTCAAGCTGCTGCTGTTCAACAACCGCATCTACGGACTGACCAAAGGTCAGTACTCGCCGACGTCCGAGGTCGGCAAGATCACCAAGTCGACGCCGGTCGGCTCGGTCGACACACCCTTCAACCCCGTGTCACTTGCCCTCGGCGCGGAAGCAACGTTCGTCGCGCGCACGATCGACTCCGACCGCAAGCATCTGACCGCGGTGCTGCGCGCAGCGGCCGACCACCGAGGCGCGGCGTTCGTCGAGATCCTGCAGAACTGCGACATCTTCAACGACGGCGCGTTCGACGTGCTCAAGAGTCCCGAGACACGCGACACCGCCGTGGTCCGGCTGGAGCACGGCAAGGCGATCACGTTCGGGGTCAACGGCGAGAAGGGTGTGCGGCTCACCGGTCGCGGCGGCCTCGAGGTCGTCGACACGTCCAAGGTGAAACCCGAGACGCTTCTGGTCCACGACATCACCCACACCGAGCCCGCCCTCGCCTTCATGCTGTCCCGGCTCGGCAACGTCGACGACGGCGTCACACCGATCGGCGTCTTCCGGGCGGTCGACCAGCCTTCCTATGACGACCAGGTCAACGCCCAGATCGATCACGCTCAGGCTGATGGCAGCGGTGATCTGGCTGCGCTGCTGGCCAGCGGCGACACCTGGACGATCAACTAGCCGCTGGCCGGGCATGATGCCCGGATGTACGACTTCTTCCTGCTCCAGCGGCACTTCGACCAGATGACGGCTGCTGCTGCCGAGCTCGGCGACGAGCTCGTGAACAGCGTGCCTGATCTGCCCGGCGCGAACTCGGCGTACCAGATCGTCTTCCACTGCTGCGGAATGCTCGAGTGGTGGACGCGCGGAGCGATCCTCGGGCTCGACGTCGAGCGCGATCGCGACGGGGAGTTCGTCGCCAGTGGGACCGTGGCGCAGCTCACATCCCGCGTGGACCAGGTGCGGGCCCAGTTCATACGCGATCTCGACCGGATCGACCCAGTGGCACCGCTACGCGGGGACCCATCGGAGGAGTACCGGGGTACGCCGATCGGCGACACCGCAGGCGGGGCGTTGATGCACGTCTTCGAAGAGCTGGCCCAGCATCACGGGCACCTCGAGCTCACCCGAGATCTGGTCCTATCGGGTCAACGTGGACAATGACTGGATGGAGCACGTAGACGTTCTTGTTGTGGGCGCTGGCCTTTCCGGTATCGGAGCGGGCTGCCATCTCACGATGAAATGCCCGGACAAGTCGTTCGCGATCCTCGAGTCGCGTGACGCCATCGGCGGCACGTGGGACCTGTTCCGGTATCCGGGCATCCGCTCCGACTCCGACATGTTCACGCTCGGCTTCCCGTTCCGCCCCTGGCCGGAGCCCAAGGCGATCGCCGACGGACCCTCGATCCTCAGCTACATCAAGGACACGGCGCGCGAGTACGGCGTCGATTCGAAGATCCGTTTCAACCACCGTGTCGTGCGTTCGTCGTGGTCCACCGAGGACGCACTGTGGACCGTCGACGTCGAGCGGACCGACACTGGCGAGACGCTGCAGGTCACGTGCAGCTTCTTGTTCATGTGCGCCGGCTACTACCGCTACGACGAGGGCTACACGCCGGAGTTCTCGGGACGCGAGCGGTTCGAGGGACCGATCATTCATCCGCAGCACTGGCCCGAAGATCTCGACTACGCCGGTAAGCGGGTCGTCATCATCGGCAGCGGCGCCACCGCGGTCACGTTGATTCCATCCATGGCCGAGACGGCCGCACACGTCACGATGCTGCAGCGGTCACCGACCTACATCGTGGCGTTGCCGGCGGTCGACCCACTCGCTAAGCCGCTGATGAAGTTCCTGCCCAACCGCATCGCGCTGTCGATGCTGCGGTGGAAGAACGTATTGATGGCGATGCTGAGCTTCCAGCTCAGCCGCACGCGACCGCACATCATGAAGGCGATCATCCGCAAGGGTCTGGAGAAGAGCCTCCCCGCCGACTTCGACATCGACAAGCACTTCAAGCCGCGTTACAACCCGTGGGACCAGCGGCTGTGCCTGGTGCCGGACGGCGACTTGTTCACGGTGCTCCGGGACGGCCGCGCGTCTGTGGTCACCGACACGATCGAGACCTTCGATGAGACGGGCCTCCAGCTCGCTTCGGGTGATCACCTCGATGCCGACATCATCATCACCGCAACGGGCTTGCAGATGCTCGCGTTCGGTGGACTGCAGATGACGGTCGACGGCGAAGCGGTCAAGCTGCCGGAGAAGGTCGGCTACAAGGGCATGATGCTCTCCGACGTACCCAACATGGCCGCGGCGATCGGCTACACCAATGCGTCATGGACGCTGAAGTGCGACCTCATCTGCGAATACGTCTGCCGGCTGCTGAACCACATGAAGGACACCGGCATGCGGCAGGTGACGCCCCGCTGGCGTGAGGCAACCCTGCCGGACCGGCCGTTCGTCGACCTCAACTCGAGCTACGTACTCCGGTCGGTGGACAACTTCCCCAAGCAGGGTGAGGCGCCGCCGTGGCGGCTCTACCAGAACTACATCAAGGACGTTCTGATGATCCGCCGCGGCCCGCTCGAGGACGAGGCGATCGAGTTCAGCAACCCGGTGCCCGCCCAGGCGCCCAGCGAGTCCGGGAAGCGCCCAGCCGCCTAGCCCAACAGCGGTCAGACGGAGAACTTCAGGTGCTTCGAGACGACCACGTTGTTGTTCGCGCATCCCGCGGCCTTCGCGGTGATGGCGACATCATGTCCCTCGCTCCAGGCCGAGTGCAGCCACGCCGTTTGCCGGGCTGACAGCGGCAGCGTGACGTCGACGATGCTGTCACGGACAGGGACCGTCTTCGAGACCGTGAAGACGTGTGCGGCCTGCGGTGGCACCGTCACCTTGGCCGTCACATCGACTCGGCAGGACTGACTGAGCTGGTTGTAGAGAACCGTGAAGTCCAGACCCTCCGTGCTTCGAATGTGGCTGCGTGTGTTGTGCACCTGCCGGAACGTGAGCTCCGGCGCGGCGTTCTTGAACTCGTCGATCTCGGTCGTCTCGACGTTGGCGGCGAGCACGCGACCCTTCGTATCGACCCAGACCCCGGCTGTGTCGCTGAAATCATGTTGCTGCGCCCCCCGGGTGAGCTGCGTCGTATAGGCCCAGGTGGTGCCGCCGTTGTGCGTCGTGATCTCTTGAGCTCGGGGTACACCCGAGTCCCCGACCCACACGTGCGTGCCCGAACCGTCGGTTCGGGCGGACAGCTGTTCCGGGTGGTCGAACTGCAGGTGACCGTGTCCCGGCGTGCCGATGGTACGTAGGTACTGGCCGGTGCTGTCATACATGGTCAGCACGCCGTCGTACTCATCGGAGACGATCGCGTCGGGCTGAGTGCAGCCGCTTGGCGAATACGACGTGACGACGATGCCCGTCGGGACGCCGGCATGACCGGCGCCAAACCGCTTCACGAACGTGCCGGTGGACGTGAACTCCTCGATGTCCCACGGGTTCTGCGCATTGGTGACGTAGACGTTGCCCGCGCAGTCGATGGTGATCCCCGCCGGCAGGCTGAACTGACCGTCTTCGAACCCCTGCGACCCCCACTTGCGGACGAAGGCGCCGGCAGTCGTGAACTCTTGGACTTCCTGGCCGCCGCTATCGGTGACATAGAGGTGCTTGTTGATCGGCGACCAGGCGAGTTGTGTCGGGCCATAGAGATGACCGGCTTGGCCGATGTGAGCGTTGTCGCCCTTGCCGAAAGCGAGAATGCCATTGCCCTGGGAGTCGAACTCGACGATCCGGTTGCCCCCGGTGTCGGCGACGAAGACGTTGCCCTGGTCGTCTGCAGCAACGCCCCGTGGGCCGTGCAGCCCGAAGCTGCCGACCGCATGCATCATCCCCGTATAGGACAGGCCCGCGTGGGCCGGCGACGCAACCAATGCTTGTCCCAGAAGCAGCAGACCCGCCGCCAGCGGCGGGATCACGGACTTCTTGATGGAAAACCGCTGCATGATGGCACCCCCTGCGAGCATGGGTAGCAGAACGAGCGGCGCCCGTCCCTCAATTGGGCGGATTGTGACTCAGCGCTGGGCAGCCAGTGACCGTGCTCGATCGAGGTCGCGCGCGGTGCCGCAGTCGATGAACGTCACCTCGGCGGGCACGAGGTCGATCTTCGTCTTGCACCAGACCACCTCGTAGAGGCCGCTCGGGACCGGCTCCAGCGACTGCGCGGCGATCCCTGGCAGCAGCGACATGCCGGCGAAGCGCCATCGGCCGTCGAAGTCCGGACGATCACGGTCCTCGACGACCAGCAGTCGCGGCCGGTCGCCGACCCACCCGGACACGAAGCTGCGTAGGTCCGGCGGCTCGTCGTACCAGGCGTCGGCGTTGACGATGAGCACGTCGCGTCCGGCCAGCCAGTCGCGCAGCTTGCCGACCGCACCGGCCGTGCCCAATGCTTCAGGTTCCTCGATCGACACGTGCGCACGACCGGCGACGGCGGCATCGATCTGGTCGGCGAGCCAGTGGGCGTTGACGGCCACCGAGTACGGCTCGAGCGGCACCACTTGCGCGATCCGGTCGAGTGCTGCGTCGAGCAGCGTCACCCCACCGACCTCGAGCAACGGCTTTGGGGTCGAGTCGGTCAGCGGTCGTAACCGCTCACCGCGGCCGGCGGCGAGGACCAGGCCGGCGAGATTCACAACAACCGAACAGCGCGCAGGATGTCGCCGGTCGGCTCGCTGATCTCCGGTAACGCGTCAAGGGCGAACCAGCCGGTGCCGGTGACCTCGACCTCGTCCTCGCGTTGCAGCCGCGTGCCGTCCGCTGCATCGACGAAGTACACGACGTCGACTCGCCTGACGCGGGCGTTGACGGAGGCATAGGGAATGGGAAGGTCCGCCGGGTCGATGGTGAGACCGAGCTCCTCAGCGATCTCGCGGACCAGTCCGATACCGGTGGCCTCGCCGCGTCGAAGCAGGCCGCCCGGCAAGGCCCACCCTTGGCTGTGCCGTTGCCGGACCATCGCGATGCGCCCGTCGCTGCGGCGCAGGACCGCCACGGCGCCGACTGTGTAGGACGGCGTTGCCGCATGAATGATCGAGCGGCGCATCGGGTCCGGGAGCCGCCGGAACGCCGACAACGCCTGCTTCCGCATCAGGCCAGCCTATGCAGGTCCCTTGATAGCGTCCGACCGTGGCGCGTCCGGTGCGCATCGGCAACTGTTCCGGTTTCTACGGTGACAGGTTCGCGGCGATGCGCGAGATGCTCGAGGGCGGCGAGCTTGACGTGCTCACCGGCGACTACCTGGCCGAGCTCACCATGCTCATCCTGTTCCGTAACAAGGCCAAGGACCCGGCCAAGGGTTACGCGACCACCTTCCTGCGCCAGCTCGAGGAATGCCTCGGCATCGCCTGGGAGAAGGGCGTGCGGATCGTGGCCAACGCCGGCGGCCTCAACCCCGCCGGGTGCGCCGCCGCAGTGCGCGAGCTCGCCCAGCGGCTCGGCCTCCGGGTCAACGTCGCCCACGTCGAGGGTGACGAGCTGCTGCCGCGCGTGTCCGAGCTCGCCGGCCCCGACGGACTAGGCCTCGCCAACCTCGACACCGGCAAGCCATTGGCCGCGGATCCGTTGACTGCCAACGCATATCTCGGCGGCTGGGGCATCGCGGCTGCCCTCGACGCCGGGGCGCAGGTCGTGGTGACCGGCCGGACGACGGACGCGGCGCTGGTGATCGGGCCGGCAGCCTGGTGGCACGGCTGGGCTCGCGACAACTGGGACGCGCTCGGCGGCGCGCTGGTCACCGGTCACATCCTCGAGTGCGGCGCCCAGGCCACCGGTGGCAACTACTCGTTCTTCACCGAGATCCCCGGCAACGAGCACCTCGGCTTCCCGCTCGCCGAGATAGACGAGAGCGGCAGCAGCGTCATCACCAAACACCCGGGCACCGGCGGTGCCGTCACGGTGGGCACCGTCACCGCGCAGCTGCTCTACGAGATCGGTCCGCCGACCTATCTCAACCCCGATGTGTCCGCTGACTTCAGGAGCATTCGCCTCACCCAGGAAGCGCCCGACCGAGTGCGTGTCAGCGACGTGCGAGGCCTGCCGCCACCGGCGACGACAAAGGTGTGCCTCAACCTCGTCGGCGGGTTCCGCAACTCGATGACGTTCCTGCTCACCGGTCTCGACGTCGAGGCAAAGGCCGATCTGGTCAAGCGGCAGCTTGCACCGGCCGTGGACGGCGTGGAGTCGGTGACGTGGTCACTTGCCCGCACGAATCACGAGGACCCGGAGACCAACGAGCAGGCTGTCGCCTCACTTCGGGTCACCGTCCGAGACGCCGATGCCAACAAGATCGGCCGGCCGTTCTCCTCTGCCGCCGTCGAGATCGCACTGGCTTCCTATCCGGGTTGCACGCTGACCTCGCCGCCCGGCAACGCGTCGATGTACGGCGTCTACTGGCCTGCGCTCGTCGCCAACGAAGAGGTCGAGCAGGTCGCCGTCCTCGATGACGGCCGACGCCTCCCGATCGACCCGCCGCAGGCCGGGCCCGGGGTGACGTTCACGTCGAGCGTTGCCGCGCCACCACCGTTCGCCGGCTCCAGCCGGGAGGTCGTGCGAGCGCCCCTCGGCACCCTTGTCGGAGCGCGCAGCGGTGACAAAGGCGGCAACGCCAACCTCGGCGTCTGGGCGGAGACGCCCGAGGCCTTCGACTGGCTCTCCCGAGGACTGACGGTGGAGAAGTTCAAGGAGCTCCTCCCCGAGACCAAGGAGTACGACGTCGACCGCTACGACCTGCCCAACATCTTCGCGATCAACTTCGTCGTCCGCGGGCTGCTCGGCGAGGGTGTCGCCGCCAGCACGCGCCAGGACGCACAGGCCAAGGGCCTCGGCGAGTGGCTGCGATCCCGCCTCGTGAACATCCCGGCTGACCTGCTCGACGAGGACGGCACGTGACCGACGACGTCTGGACCACCCCCGAGCGCGTGGCGCTCCGCGCCGTCGTACGCGACTTCACGGTGCGCGAAGTGCTTCCCCAGCTCGACGTGTGGGAAGAGGCCGGGGAGCTCCCCCGCGAGCTCCACAAACGGGCCGCCGATGCCGGGCTGCTCGGCGTCGCGTTCCCCGAGTCCGCGGGCGGGCAGGGCGGCAACGGCATCGACGCGGCCATCGTCACCGAGGAGCTGCTCGGCAACGGGGCGTCAGGCGGCCTGCTGGCGTCACTGATGACGCACGGCATCGCGCTGCCACACATCATCGGCTCCGGCAACGCCGACCTCGTCGACCGCTACGCCAAGCCGACGCTGGCCGGAGAGCTCATCGGGTCGCTGGCGGTCACCGAACCCGACGCCGGCAGCGATGTGGCCGGCATCCGCACGCGTGCCGTTCGAGACGGCGACACCTATGTCGTCAACGGCGCCAAGACGTTCATCACCTCCTCGACCCGCGCCGACTTCATCACGACCATCGTGCGCACCGGTGATGACCCGCATCGCGGTATCTCCATCCTCGTCGTCGACACGGACACGCCAGGTTTCTCCGTCGTACGACGCCTGGACAAGATGGGCTGGCTCTGCAGCGACACGGGCGAGCTCGCCTATGTCGACGTACGTGTGCCGGCTGCCAACCTCGTCGGTGCCGAGGGCAGCGGCTTCATCCAGGTCGCGCAGAACTTCGCCAGCGAGCGCCTCGGCCTCGCCGTACATGCCTACGCGATGGCTGCACGCGCACTCGATCTCACGGTCGACTACGTGCGCCAGCGCACCGCGTTCGGCAAGCCACTCATTGCCAAGCAGGTGGTCCGCCACAAGCTCGTCGAGATGAAGCGCGCGGTCGAGGTCTCGCGCGTCTACACGCGGCACATTCTCCAACGGCATGCAGCCGGCGAACAGCTGTTCGCGGAGGCCGCCATCGCCAAGAACCAGTGCGTCGCTGCGTGCGAGTTCGTCGTCAACGAGGCTGTGCAGCTGCACGGTGGGGCCGGCTACATGCGCGGCACCGAGGTCGAGCGGCACTACCGCGACGCCCGGATCCTCGGCATCGGTGGCGGCGCCACCGAGGTGATGAACGACCTCATCGCCAAAGCGCTCGGCTGGTAATTCAAGGTTTGGCCGATCCGGGCCGAGAATGACCTCGAGGCCGGCACCGACGCTGCAACGTCGATCCCGACCTCGAGGTGTCATCCATTCATGGGCGTCGGCGTTGATCTAGCCGGTCAACCGACGCGAAGAGCCTTAGCTCCAAGTGGCGCCGTAGCACATGTCGTGACACCTCCTTCGAGGGTTCAAGGCCTGCGGAGAGCGTGACTTGCGTCCGGTTGTCCTAGAAGTCACCGAACGCATCGAGAGATCAGGTCCAGGTGTTGCCGTAGCACATGCGGGTTCACCTCCTCCGAACCCGGAGGAGGTGGCTCGCTGTGTCCACCGACCGGGCGTGCAGCACGCTAAAGACCGGCCGTAGCGGGCGTACGCCGCATTACGCCAAATGGCTCTACAGATCGCTCAACGACACTACGGCCGAGGGCTGTCCATAGTCACTTGGGCTTACTGCATATCCCACTCGTTCTGACGGTTTCCGCCCGTAACACCCTTGAGTCGGGCAATTCGCCGTACGGCAGGTTCATCGATCCCGAGAATGGCCGCGATGCCCACCATCGCCGCTCCGTTCGCGAGCCTCGAGTTCCGCGCCATCTGGACGACGCGGGGCTTGTCGCTGCTCGGCGACCAACTCGCGCGAGTTGCGCTCGCGGTCCTCGTCTTCCAGCGGACCGGCTCCGCCGCGCTGACAGGCGCCGCCTACGCCGCGACATTCCTGCCCTATCTGGTCGGGCCCAGCCTGGCCGGCGCGGCGGACCGTCGGCCCCGCAAAGGCATCCTCGTCACACTCGATCTCGCACGAGCAGGCGCCGTTGGCGCGATGGCGCTGCCAGGGATGCCGCTGCTCTGGATGTGCGTCCTGCTGGCGTTGGTCACCGCGGCCTCGCCGGTCTACGACGCCGCCCGGTCCGCGATGCTGCCCGAGGTGCTGACGGACGGGCTCTACCCGACCGGCCTCGCCATCTGCTCGATCACCACGGAGGCCGCTCAGGTTCTCGGATTTGCCTGCGGCGGCGTGCTCGTCGCTGCGGTCGGCGCGCGGACCACCCTCGCCCTCGATGCGACGACGTTCCTCGTCTCTGCGCTGGTCCTCGCACGGTGGATCAAGCCTCGCCCGGCGGCGCGTTCGCGGAGCGCGAGCCAGACCAGCCATCTGCGCTCGACGACAAGGCTGGTCCTCCGGGGGCCGATCCTGCGCCGGCTGGTCGCCCTGGCGTGGATGAATGCGTTCTGGATCGTGCCCGAAGGACTGGCGGCGCCCTACGCCCATCGACTGGGCGGCGGCGCGGTCTCGGTGGGGCTGCTGCTCTCCGCACTACCGCTGGGCTGCGCGGTCGGCGCCATCGTCCTGACCAGCATCGCCAGGCCGGAGCGACGTCTGCAGCTCATGCTGCCGATGGCCCTGGGCGCCGGACTGCCACTTGCCGTCTGCGCGCTGCACCCCGGCCTGGTTTTGTCGATGATCCTGTGGGGATTGTGCGGCGTCGGCACGGCCTACAACGTGGTCGCCAACGCCGCCTTCGTGGAAGAGGTGCCCAACGCCTGTCGCTCGCAGGCCATCGCCATCGTGACGACAGGCATGGTCGCCGGGCAGGGGCTGGCAGTGTTGCTCGGCGGGCTCGTAGCCTCCCTGGTTGCGCCGTGGTTCGTGGTGAGCGGCGCCGGCTTCCTGGCCGTCCTCACCGTCATGACCGTCGGCATGACACGAAGGGAGAAGTCCGGCGTGATCGACCTCACCGGTCCGATAGCGGTGACGGTCGACCGCTGAGTCAGCCGTCGTTGCTGCCGTCACCGCCGTTGTCGTCTCCGCCGTTGTCATCGTTCTGATCCGCCTGGCTGTCGTCGTTCTGGTCATCGCCGGAACCGCCGTGGACGCTGTCATCGCCCTCGTCGCCCTGCACGTCGTCGTCGCCCGGACCGCCCTGGACGTCATCGTTGCCCTCGTCGCCCTGCACGTCGTCGTTGCCGTCGCCGCCGCCTAGCTGATCGTCGCCGCTGCCCCCGCTGACGTCGTCGTCCCCGGCATTGCCGTGGATGACGTCGTCACCCGCCCCGCCGAAGATCACATCGTGACCGCGCGAGCCACAGATGACGTCGTTGCCACCGCGGGCACGGACCACGTGACCGGCCGCCTTGATCTTGATGACGTCGCGATGGTCGGTCCCGTGCACGACGTGCGGCGATCTGGACGTGACCACTTTGGTCGCCATCATCCCGTCACACGTCGCGCCGCCGGATGACGCGACCGCATGGATGGGGTTGTAGGCAAACAGGCTGAGGGGGCCGGCCAGGACCAGCGCCAGGGTGCGGGATCGTCGCATCGGGACCTCCGGGGTCAGTCGGACTGCCTCGTAATGGTCGCTGCCACGTCGGTTGTTACAGGTGCAGCGCGAGGACCTCGGCCGACGGCAGCTCCCCCAGCCGCGCGCCCGGGAGCGCCAGCTTCGAGCGGCGTACGCCGGAGCCGATCACCGCGAGCTCGACGCCAACCACCGCATCGTCGACGAGGATCGGCCACTCCGCGGGCAGGCCGAGCGGTGTGATGCCGCCGTACTCCATCGCGGTGTCGGCCACCGCCTGCTCCATGGCCGCAAACGATGCCTTGCGCGCGTCGAGGCGACGACGGACGACGCCGTTGATGTCGGCGCGGTGGGTCGCAAGCACCATGCAGGCCGCGCGCCGACTGACGTCACCGCGCCGGCCTTCGATGACGACGCAGTTGGCCGACGCCTCCAGCGGCACGTCGTAGCGGTCACAGAATGCGGCCGTGTCGGCAAGATCCGGATCGATCGAAGCGACGAACACGTCACCCGCGTGCGACCAGGACGTGAGAAATGCCGCGACCGCCGGTGCGAGCAGCTCCGGATGTTCCGTCGCCGGCATCCAGTCGAGGACGCCAAGGGTGGCCGGCAACCTGTCAGCCGGTGCGTCGTACGACGAAGTCGCACAACGAGTCGAGCGCGGCCTTGGCCGGACAGTCGGGCAGTGGCGCCAGCGATGCGCGCGCATCCTCCGCCCAGTCCTCGAGCACCGACCGCGCTCGCGACATCACCGGATGGCGTCGCAGCTCGGCCAGGGCCGCGGCCAGCGCCGAGTCCTCGCTCAGGTCGCCGGACAGCGCGGCGAGCAGGTCGGCGTCCGACGACTGGGTCGATCGGCGCAGGAGCAGCACCGGCAGCGTAGGCACACCCTCCCGCAGGTCCGTGCCCGGAACCTTGCCGGAGTCAGCAGTGTCGGACAGCACGTCGAGCAGGTCGTCCGACAGCTGGAACGCGACCCCGATCCGCTCACCGAACCTGGTGAGCACCTCCGTCGCCAGATCGGGCGCCGACGAGAGCATCGCACCGAAGCGGCCTGACGTGCCGATGAGTGAGCCGGTCTTGTCGGCCACGACGTGCAGATAGTGCTCGACCGGGTCGTCGTCGTCGCCCGGACCGACCGTCTCGCGGATCTGGCCCTGAACCAGCCGCTCGAACGTGCGCGCCTGCAACCGGACGGCCTCGGGACCGAGGTCAGCCAGGATGTCGGAGGCCCGGGCGAACAGGAAGTCGCCGGTGAGGATCGCGACGGTGTTGCCCCAACGGCTGTTGGCGGAGTCGGCACCGCGACGGATCAGCGCCTCGTCCATCACATCGTCGTGGTAGAGCGTGGCCAGATGCGTCAGCTCGACGACGACAGCCGCGGGTACGACGCCGGGTGCAGCCGGGTCGCCGAACTGGCTCGCAAGTAGCACCACGAGCGGGCGGAACCGTTTGCCACCGGCGGCCACGAGGTGCTGCGAGGTCTCGGTGACGAACGGGTAGTCGCTCTTGACCGAGTCGCGCAGCATCGACTCGACGGCGTCGAGCCCGACCCGGACGTCCGCCTCGAGCGCCGGGTCGGAGAAATCGACGGCAGCCGGTCGACCACTCACCGTAGAAACGGTACGGCGTGGTTCGCCAGGTCGAGCACGGGCTGCGGGAAGACGCCCAGCACCACCGTGACAGCGGCCGAGACCGCGAGTGCGCCTGCCGTCGCGATGCCCGGCGCGACGACGACGGGCCCGTCCGCGAGCGGCTCGGCGAAGAACATCATGACGATGACACGGACGTAGAAGAACGCGGCCATGGCGGACGCGATGGCGCCGACGACCACGAGCGGCGTTGCGCCACCGGACACAGCGGCCGAGAACACTGCGAACTTGCCCGTGAATCCGGAGGTCAGCGGGATGCCGGCGAGGGCCAGCAGGAAGAGCGCGAACACGCCGGCGATCAACGGCGAGCGCCGGCCCAGACCGGCCCACCGGGACAAGTGGGTGGCCTCACCGTCGGGGTCGCGCACCAGGGTCAGCGTGCCGAAAGCTCCGACGGTCGTCAGGCCGTAGGCGAGCAGGTAGAACAGCGACCCCGACAGCCCGTCGCGGTTGAGCGCGATGACGCCGACGAGGATGAAGCCGGCGTGCGCAATCGAGGAGTAGGCGAGCATGCGCTTGACGTCGGTCTGCGTCACGGCAAGCAGCGAGCCGACGGCCATCGTCGCAATTGCGACACCCCATGCGACCGGCCGCCAGTCCCAGCCCAGGCCGTCGAAGGAGACGTAGAAGACGCGCAGCAGGGCGCCGAACGCGGCGACCTTGGTCGCGGCGGCCATCAACGCAGTGATCGGCGTCGGCGCGCCCTGGTAGACGTCCGGTACCCAGGAGTGGAAGGGCACGGCACCGATCTTGAACAACAACCCGACGGCGAGCAGGGCGACGCCGAGAATCAGCAGGGTGTCCCCGTGCTGACCGGACTGTGCCGCCACCCGGATGCCGCCCAGCGACACAGTCCCGGCGTAGCCGTAGAGCAGCGCGAGCCCGTAGAGGAAGAACGCCGACGAGAACGCACCGAGCAGGAAGTACTTGACCGCTGCTTCCTGGCTGAGCAGCCGTCGGCGTCGGGCCAAGCCGCACATCAGGTAGAGCGGCAGTGAGAGCACTTCCAGCGAGACGAACAACATGAGCAGGTCGTTGGATGCGGGGAAGAGCATCATGCCGGCAACGGCGAACAGCAGCAGTGGGAAGACCTCGGTCTGTGCCCGACCGGCCGCGATGCCGGCTCGCTCGTCGGCGGAGCCGGGGATGGCTGCAGCTTCGGCAACGAGGGCTCCGCCGCCGACCTCCGGTGATCGGTCCGCGATGAGCAGCACGCTTGCGAGCGCGATGATGGCGATCGTTCCCTGGATGAACAGGGTCGGACCGTCGACGACGATCGCGCCGGCGGCGGTGATCTCGCGGTGGTGCGCGAGGGCGCATACGGCGACGAACGAGCCGATCAGTCCCGCGCCCGTGACGACCAGCTGCCCGGTCCAGCGCTGCGAGCGCGGGGCGAAGGCGTCGACCAGCACGCCGACGACGGCAGCGATCGTCACGATCAGCACCGGGGTGAGCGCCGAGTAGGAGATCGAGGGTGCGGTGAAGTCCGCCGCGAGCGTCGTCACGGTGTGGCTCCGTTGCTGTCGAGAGGCGTGTTGCCTTCAATGCCGAACTCGGTCGGGAGTGGCCGCGACGGTGCCGGATCGTGCGGCCGCACCTTGGTGAACGAGGAGTGCACGGCGGGGTTGATGACGTCGAGGAGTGGCTTGGGATAGATGCCGAGTACGACGATCACGGCCATCACCGGCGCGATCACCCAGGCCTCACGCAGGTTGAGGTCGCGCATGTTCTCCAGACCCTCACGGACCGGACCGTGAATCGTGCGCTGCACCATCCAGAGCACGTAGACAGCGGCGAGAACGATGCCGAACGTCGCGACGACGGCGAACCAGCGGTGCACGGTGAACGTGCCCACCAGCACCAGGAACTCGCTGATGAACGTCGACAGCCCCGGCAGCGACAGCGCGGAGAGTCCAGCGATCAGGAACATCGCGCCGAGCCACGGCGCGACAGTGGCGGCGCCCCCGAAGTCGTCGATGTAGCGCGAGCCGCGGCGGGTGGCCAGGAAGCCGACGAGCAGGAACAGCGCACCGGTCGAGAACGCGTGGTTGACCATGTAGAGCGTCGCGCCCGAGCCGCCCTGACTGGTGAAAGCGAAGACGCCGAGCGCAATGAAGCCGAAGTGCGACACCGATGAGTAGGCGACGAGACGCTTCATGTCTCGCTGCCCCACGGCGAGCAGGGCGCCGTACAAGATGCCCGTGACGCAGAGCCCGAGGATGTAGGGCGCCAGCGTGCGTGAGGCGTAGGGGAACATCGGGATGCAGTAGCGCAGGAACCCGAACGTGCCGACCTTGTCGAGCACGCCGACGAGCATGACCGCAACACCGGTCGGGGCTTCAGCGGCAGCATCCGGAAGCCACGTGTGGAACGGCCAGAGTGGCGCCTTGATCGCGAACGCGATGAAGAACCCGAGAAACAGCGCGATCTGCTCGTGGTGGGACAGGTGCAGCTGCTTTCCAGCACAGTGGGATCCGAAGCTTGGAATTCACGTGACTTGAAGTCGCGGC
>JADMIO010904378.1_pt1 | contig 45442 bp, 37 predicted proteins | sample 8958161 | NCBI WGS metagenome assembly JADMIO01 (sample SAMN16585339, study PRJNA669376) | soil metagenome | isolation source: Crop rotation soil | place: USA: Cullars Rotation, Alabama | collected 2011
CGCGACAACTTGTCCACGTGGAATTCTAAGCTTAGGATCCCAATGTGCTGGAAAGGGCACTCCGTTCCAGGGAAGAGATCGAGTACGATGTCCATCGGGAACTTCAGCGGACGCTCGGCATCAGCGCACGTCCTCATGCGTTCAGCCTGAATGTCTGGCCCCATGCCATACCGCAGTACAATATCGGCTATGGGGAGATCCTCGGCGCAATCGAGCAGGCCGAGAGCCGCCATCGGCGGCTCCATCTGCTCGGCAATTACCGTGGTGGTGTTTCGGTCGCCGATTGCATTAGAAGCGCCAGTCTGCTGGCCGAACGTACCGGGGTGAAGAAAGGGGACGAATTCCATATCGATCAGTAAATCAACGCGATCCTGTTATGAATAACCTGATGACAGCCGAGGTGACGGCCTCCCTTATCTCACGCCCCAGGCGGTTGCGTCGCACGGCAGCGATCCGCGACCTTGTGCGCGAGACCCATTTGAATCTCGAAGGGCTGATCTATCCCCTGTTCGTCGTCCCCGGCGAGCGGGTGCGGTCGGAGGTGATCTCCATGCCCGAGGTCTACAACCTGTCGATCGACGAGGCCGTTCGCGAGTGCAGAGAGCTGATGGAACTGGGGATACGGGGGGTCATCCTGTTCGGTATCCCGGAATCCAAGGATAGCGAGGGAACCGGCGCATACGCCGAAGATGGCATCGTACAGCGTGCCGTGGCGGCGATCAAGCGGGAACTGCCGGAGATGCTGGTCGTCACCGATGTATGCCTTTGCGAGTATACCGATCATGGGCACTGCGGGCTGATCCGCGATGGCGAGATCCTCAACGACGAGTCGGTGTCGTTGCTGGAGCGAACGGCGGTATCGCATGCCGCTGCCGGCGCCGATATCATCGCCCCTTCCGATATGATGGATGGACGGGTGGCCGCGATTCGTGCAGGGCTGGATGCCAACGAATTCCAGGATGTGCCGATCATGTCCTATGCGGTGAAGTATGCCAGCGGCCTCTATGGCCCGTTCCGTGATGCGGCCCACTCGACCCCGAGTTTCGGCGATCGCAGGTCGCACCAGATGGACGCGGCGAATTTTCGTGAGGCGATGAAGGAGGCACGACTCGACCTGGAAGAGGGGGCCGATATTCTGATGGTGAAGCCGGCGACCTTCTACCTGGACGTTATCCACGAGCTCTATCAGTCGACCGATGTCCCTATTGCCGCCTACCAGGTCTCCGGCGAGTATGCGATGCTCCATGCCGCCGCGCGTAATGGCTGGCTGGATCTGGAGCGGACGATGCTCGAGTCACTGCTGTCGATTCGCCGGGCTGGGGCGTCGATTATCCTTACGTACTTTGCGAAACGGGTGGCTCTGCAGCAGCGGGGGTAGTGCGACGGGGGCAGCCCGACGGGGGAGTAACCACAAAGACACAAAGGGCACAATGACACACGAAGATTTCGCGGTAGGTGAGCCTCTTCGGTCCTTTGACGCTTTGCCGGCCGAGACTGAGCGTATCGGGCGAACGACTCTGGATGCCGCATTCAAGGTTCATTCGACGCTCGGCCCAGGATTGCTGGAGTCCGTGTATGAGGTCTGCCTGGTTCACGAGCTCCGTCAGCGAGGGTTACATGTTGAATCGCAGGTGCCATTCCCAGTTGTGTATGATAATATCATAATGGAGTCCGGTCTGCGACTGGATATGGTAGTCGAGAATCAGCTTATCGTAGAACTCAAGGCTGTCGAAGCAATGAATCCCGTCTTCGAAGCGCAGTTACTTACATACCTCAAGATAACCGGATTCCGACTTGGTCTTTTGATCAACTTCAACGTGCCGCTCCTCAAGAACGGCATAAAACGTATGGTACAGTGAACAACCTTCGTGTGTCATTGTGCCCTTTGTGTCTTTGTGGTTAATCTTCCGCCCAGTATATGACAACAAACAACAGCCACGACCTCTTCAATCGAGCCAGGAAGGTAATCCCGGGAGGGGTGAACTCGCCGGTGCGGGCCTTTGGCGCCGTCGGCGGCGAGCCGGTCTTCTTCGAGTCGGCCGAGGGAGCCTACCTGGTAGATGCCGATGCCAATCGCTACATCGATTACGTCGGTTCCTGGGGCCCCTTCATCCTCGGCCACGGAAATCATCGCGTGCTCGAAGCCATTCACATGCAGGCCGACCGCGCAACCAGCTTCGGTGCCCCGTCGCGTCTCGAGGTCGAGATGGCCGAACTGCTGACCGAGCTTCTGCCGGGACTCGAGATGGTGCGGCTGGTGTCGAGCGGCACCGAGGCGACCATGTCGGCGGTCCGGCTGGCGCGTGGCTTTACCGGACGTGACAAGATCATCAAGTTCGAAGGCTGTTATCACGGTCACGGCGACTCGTTCCTGATCAAGGCGGGAAGCGGCATGCTTACCCACGGAGCCCCGAGCTCGCCCGGCATCACGCGCGGCACTGCCGACGATACGCTGGTAGCGACCTATAACGACATCGAGTCGGTACGGACGTTGCTCGATGCCAACCACGATTCCGTCGCGGCCGTGATCATCGAACCGATCGGAGGAAACATGGGAGTGGTTCCTTCTGCCCCCGAGTTCCTGAAGGAACTGCGACGGCTCTGCACGGATCAGGGAGTCGTTCTGATTTTCGATGAGGTCATGACTGGATTCCGGGTTGCCCTTCGCGGGGCCGCCTCCCTCTACGGCATCGTACCGGATATGTACACGCTCGGCAAGATCATTGGCGGCGGGTTGCCGGCAGCTGCGTACGGAGGACGCCGTGAGATCATGGAGGTGGTATCTCCGCTCGGCTCGGTCTATCAGGCGGGAACGCTTTCAGGAAACCCGCTGGCAGTATCGGCAGGGCTGGCCACCCTCAGAATCCTCGCCGACGACAACCCCTACCCGCAGCTCGAGGAGATCGCACAGACTCTGGTCGAGGGGCTCTGCGACCACGCCCGGCGACACGGTATCGCTCACACCGCCAACCGTGCCGGATCGATGTTCACCCTCTTCTTCACTGGAGCGCCGGTCTTCGACTATGCCAGCGCGACTTCCAGCGACACCTCTCTCTTCGCCCGTTTCTTCCATGGCATGCTTCGACGTGGGATCTACCTTCCCCCGTCGCAGTACGAGGCATGGTTTGTTTCAACTTCTCACAGCCAGACCGAAATCACTCGAACACTCGCCGCCGCCGACGAGACATTTGCGGAGATGGGGGAGTGATCTCCCCTTTCTCCGCTTGCACGGTATCGTAGCGATTTCGTAGGTTGCATGAACACTACAGCCCCAACCGCAAGGTCCTCGATTACATTTCTTTCGTAACAACAAGGCTGATCGTCATCGGAACCGATCGATAGCCGCAATCTATTGTTCTGTCCGATTTCCGGACTGCCACGCGTAGTCTTCGCTCACCATCAGCTTTTCCTCCCCGGCCATTCCCCCCGGTCCTTACAATACAATCATTATGTAGTCAGGCACTAGGAAGCCAGGTGAATCTGCATGGGGTATTACAACGCGCATAACGTCGCCCTTCGATCCGATCTCTCGTTGCCGGAACTGGTGGCATCGGAGCGGGGAGAGGATGTCATGATACGATATGGATCCGTAGGGGTGGTACGTACCGGCGGCTACGGTTCGTCGATACGTTCCCACATCGATACGGGGGAAATTCGGCTGTTCCAGGATGGGATCGGGGCATTCCTGGTAAAGGGGGGTGAGGAGATCGTCGTCGATCCGATCCCCGGCATCGACGATCAGTTGCTGCGCTCCTTTCTGCTGGGGCCTGTCCTCGCCGTCCTGCTGCACCAGCGGGACCGGCTGGTGCTACATGCCAGCGGGGTCGAGATGGGGGGAAGGGGGGTGCTCTTCATGGGAGGTCCCGAAAGCGGTAAATCGACGCTTGCGGCGGCAATGCTGGCCCGAGGACATGCTCTTATAGGAGACGACATCCTTGCCGTGGAGTCGGTAGGGGAGGGGATGATGGTCTCGTCGAGTTTCCCCCAGATACGGCTCCGTCCCGACTCGGCCCTGGCGCTCGGGCATCGACCGCAACGCCTTCCGCAGGTTCGCTGTGGGGTTCCCAAGAGGAGTCTTCGGGCCGAACGCTTTACGCGGGATCGGCTTCCGATAGGGGCCATCTACCTGCTGACCAGGGAGTCGGTTTATTCGTCGGAGCCGCTCGATCGCGACATCGCCCTGGCGGCGATACTCGACCACGCGTACGCCATCAATCTCCTGAGCGAGACGACGATTACCCCGGAGCATGTCCGCCACTGTGCCCTCCTTGCCCGAACAGTTCCGGTTCGCAGGCTCAATCTCCGGTCGGATTTCACCGGGATCGAGGAACTTGCACGCAGGGTGGAAGGAGATCATGAACCGGGTATTCAGACCCGCTCGCGGGTTGCTTTGGCCTGATTTCCTGCTGTCCGAGCTCCAGAGAGAACTCCCCGCAGTTCTCTCTGGAGAGTTTCCGGAATTATCCCTAGTTTAGTAGCACCGGGGTCCACCGGTCTTTATATCAGGGTACAATGCCACAGAGGTCCACATGGTAATGGCGCAACTATCCGACCATTCAACGTTAGTCGTCTCAATACATCAAGTTTCCTGCGATCTGGCAGGCGAAGCCGCGATTCTCAACCTCAACGACGGCGTTTACTACGGACTCGATCCGGTAGGGAGTCTTGTCTGGGGACTGCTCCAGCAGCCGACGACGGTGGCGGAGATTCGCTCGGCCATCCTGGCCGAGTACGATGTCGATCCCGGTCGCTGCGATAACGACCTGAAGACCCTGCTTGCCGATCTGCTGGCGCACGGTCTGGTGGAGGTTATCGGTGAAGAAGCCTGCTAGGCGGTTGCCTTCCTCCGATCTTCTTCTTCTGGCCGAGGCCTTTCTGACGGTCTCGGCAGTTCGGGCTGCGCTCTGGATGTTCCCGTTCCGGTACGTCCATTCCCGTCTTTCCCGCATCACCAGCAGTCTTCTATTGCGAAGAATACGGATTCACTCGGGGGCGGTGCGGGTCGCCTGGTCGGTGCACCTGGCCAGCCGGGTCGTACCTCGCGCCACCTGCCTTACCCAGGCGATCGCCGCCCAGATACTGCTGGCGCTTGCCGGGGAGCCGTCGGCCCTCAGGATCGGCGTTGCGCGGGGGGGAAGGGGGGCCTTCGAGGCACACGCCTGGATCGAACATGAGGGGAGGGTGATTATCGGCGGTTCGGTACGGAATCGCTTTACCCCGCTCCCCGATTTGACCGGAGCCGATGAATGAACGCCATCGCCGGACTTCTTCACCGGGATCGCCGTCCAGTGAACGAGCATGACCTGATCGCCATGGCCAGTGTGCTGGCGCATCGTGCGCCGGCCGGCTTTCAGCTTTATAGCGATGGGGACGCCGGGCTGGCGGGCGATATCCTGAGCGAGCGGATCTGCGGGGGGATGCCCCTCCTCCTTGTCGCCGATGCCCGCATCGACAACCGGGATGAACTTGCCGGGTGGCTGGGCATTACCCCGAATTCATTCACCTGCGATGGGGAACTGATCCTGCTGGCCTACAGGAAATGGGGCACCGGATGTATCGAACGATTCGTCGGCGATTTCGCCTTCGCCATCTGGGATCAGGCCGAGCGGACGCTCTTCTGCGCTCGCGACCACATGGGGGTAAAGCCCTTCTACTACCACTCCTCCGGAACTCTCTTTGCCTTCGCGTCCGAGATAAAGGGGCTTCTGCAACTCCCCGGCATCGGCGCGGAAATCAACGAGCGTCGCATTGCAGAGTACCTGCTGCCGGTGCTCGACGATACCGAATCGACCTTCTATCAGGGAATCTGCCGGTTGCCGGCTGCCCATGCGATGCTTGTGAGCGGGAACCAGGTTACGATCTGGCGCTACTGGTCGTTGAAACCGGAAGCCCGTGTCACGTTCGGTACTGCCAACGAGTATGTTGCCGCCTTCCGAGAAATTTTCAACGAAGCCGTCCGCAGTCGGCTTCGCGGCCCCGAAGCCATCGGCGCCATGCTCAGCGGGGGACTCGATTCTTCATCGATCGCCGCCGAAGCGCGCAACCGGATCGTTCGGGAGGGGGGCCGCGGCATCGCGACCTTCTCAGCGGTCTTCGATGATGTCCCCGAGTGCAACGAGCGCTCCTATATCACCGAAGTGCTCCATTCCGGGGGGTACATCCCCCATTTTCTCCATGCCGACCGTGAAAGCCCTCTGGCCGATGTCGAACGGATGTTGCGGTCACAGGATGAGCCTTTCTTCGCCCCCAACCTCTTCATTCACGAAGGGCTGTACCGTATTGCCCGGGAGCAGGGGATAGGGGGGATGCTCGACGGATTCGACGGGGATACCGTCGTATCTCACGGCGTCGCCTTCCTTTCCGATCTTGCGCGATCGGGCCAGTGGTGGCAGCTCTGGCGGGAAGTACAGGGGCTTTCCAGAAACTTCGATCTCTCTCCCACCCGGCTTCTCTGGAATCGGGGCATCAAGCCGATGGTCCCCGACGTTTTCCGGCGGCTGCGCGGAAGGCGAGAGAATCCCTTGACGTTGAGTCGACTCATCAGTCCCGAACTCGTGGCCCGCACCGGGCTGGTCGACCACCTTCGCGATACCATGGCCGAGCGGTCCCGTCCATCGGAGAATGCGGCCGAGGATCACTTCCGACGCATCAGGTCGGGGCTTATTCCACTGACGCTCGAGGTGCTGGACCATGCGGCTGCGGCGCAGGGCATCGAGCCCCGATTCCCGTTTTTCGACAGGAGGCTCGTCGAATTCTGTCTGGCGCTTCCCCCCGAACAGAAGATCAGTTCAGGCTGGACACGTGCCATTCTGCGACGTTCCATGGCCGGTACCCTGCCTGACAGAATCGCCTGGCGGCCTGGAAAGACCACCCCCGCGGCAAGCTTCGTGCGGGGGATGACAGGGTTCCAGACGGAGCTTCTCAGGGAGCTTCTCCTGGGCGATTCGGCGTTGATGGAAGGCTACATCGACCGTGGGGTGGTCGAGGGAATGTATGCCAGAATGATTGCTCACAAATCGGCCGGCGACGCGATCAATCTCTGGCGAGTAGCTACCGTTGTGGCTTGGATACGCGGATTACGCGATAATTCCGCCCATTCTGCGACATCGCTGGCAACGGCAGCCTGAGCGAATGCATTAGTAATATTCAGAAGTACGACGAAAAAGCTGTTAGGAAAAAAAGAGAATAAGTTGCAGATTAGTGGTGCAGTCACATGGAGGTCCCAATAACCACGTGACGGTGCTCCCAGATATTTCCTATTGTCGCTTCATACATTTTCAGTCACATGAGGTCCAGATCATGCGATCAACCATTGACACTCTGCTCGATGCAACGGATAAGGCATTCGGGCAGCCGAAGAAGCCCTATTGCGCTCCTCGCCTGACAGTTCATGGCACGGTCGAACAGCTGACGCACAACGTCGGCACCGGTGCCTACGATTTCCCTGACGGCTCACAGATTCAGGCGTGATACCCTATACCTATTCCGCGTATGGTCTTGGCATACGTTCGGAACTGCCATTGCCCGAACTCGAGCAATCGCGATCCGGACACGATGTCGAAATCAGACTGGGAAGCGTCGGCCAGATAACGGCGGACGACCGGCGTGTGCGTCACGCTGCGCGTGTCAGCGCTCATGAAGCCTTTCTCTACTGGCAGGAGGTCGGAGCCTTCGGGGTGCAGGAGGGGACCAGAATCACGGTCGAGCCCGCCCCCGGTGCCGATGAAGAAGGAGTACGGTTGCTTCTTCTGGGGTCGGTGTTCGGTGTCCTGCTCCATCAACGGGGCGAGTTGCTGCTCCACGCCAGTTCGGTGGTGATCGATGGCCAGGTGGTCGCTTTCATGGGGCACTCCGGTTGGGGAAAATCGACGATGGCTGCGGCATTTCACGCCGAAGGCTACAACGTCGTTGCAGATGATATCACGACTGTCCGGATCCGGCCCGAAGGGGCCTTTGCAATCCCCGGGTATCCGCAGATCAAGCTCCGGCCCGACTCTGCAAATGCAGTGGGTCAGGCTCCCGGAACCTTGCCGCGATTGCACAGTCGTCTGGAAAAGCATGCCCTGCGGTTCGACAGGGGATTTGCACGGGAATCGCTTCCGATCGGCCGAATCTATCTCCTCTCGGAGGGTAATTCGCCAGGGATCGAGAATGTCGCCCCCCAGCAGGCGCTGATGGAACTGGTGCGGCATTCCTATGCCGCCGGGATATTGAAATCGACCGGGGCCGTTGCCGACAACATGCGCCAGTGTGCGGGCGTCGTCAACAACGTTCCGGTCAGACGTCTCCGCAAAGGAGCATCGCTGGAAGCCCTTCCGATGTTGGTTCGGATGGTGCGGAACGACATAGCCACCCATTGACAATTTGACGGGGCCAGCCATGGGCGTGGCCGGCTCCGACAGACAGCTTTACTACCCCCCCTTTATAATCACAGCCGCAGCCCCTTTTGGCGTCAGCATTCGCCGGGCAGCAACGACACGCACCCCGAAACAACCGATCCGGTCGATATTCGACCAGGATCCATGCGTAGCTATTAATAACGACACATGGGGTCCAGTTCCCGTGTGCATTCAGTTCAATCTGAGGATAATCTCATGGTCCACAAGCATTACCGATTACCATTCTGGTTGCGATCGGTCCCGGCCCTGGCGCCACTGCTGCTTGTCAGCATGCTAACGCTCGGGGGAACCGTCTATGCCCAGAGTTGTTTTCCGACATGCGACGAGCGGGATGGACGATTCCTTTCAGTGGCAGGGACAGGCCTGCAAACACTGGCCGGTGAGTCGATAACGCTCACCTTCGGCTTCCCCATCACCAGCGACTCGCTGCAGATCGAGATCTTCGACGGCGAGACCAGCGGCATGTGGGATCAGGGAAACAACGTTCCCCTGCAGTTCACACTCTATGCCGATTCCACCAACGATGGTACCGGCACCTACCAGGTAGGCCAGTGGCTTGGCAATGTCATGCCCGACAACGCCTGGTACAAGATCAAGTTGGCCCACACATCGCGCGCACGTTCGGCCAACGGCAACTACTTCTACCTGCTGAAGATCCGCTCGACCAACCCTGCTTCGAGCAGTTGGAGCAATTTCAAGGTGCGCACCACCGGGACCGTGACGCTGCGCGCAGGCCAGGCCTTCGCCGTCACCGCCCCGCTCTACACGCTCAACGACGCGAAAGTGATCTTCCCGAACTATCCGACGCTGTCGCCGACGACCTACGACGGGTCGTGGGACTTCTACCTGGATGTCCCGGCGGCGACGACGGCGCTGACGATCTACGACGGCGACATGGACCGCGGCTCGGCCGACTGTTCGTCGGCCGACACGGACGATCCTGACACGCCGAACGACTCGCTCCCCTCGTGGACAGCGGGAACGGCGGCGGTGCGGGAGGGAGTAGCCCAGGGTACATCGTTCTGTTCGTCGGGGGCCCGCGTGACGGGAGCTCCTGCAGATAACGGGACGAGTGCTGCGCTGGTGCGGAACCCGGCGGTGATCTACGAAGTCATCGATCCGGTGGGTAACCACTACGCCAACAACAACCCGTCGGGAAACCTGGAGTGGGAGCAGTTCAAGATCAGCACGGCGACGTTCAATCGGAATCAGATGGACTATCATGCCGACTCGTTGCCCGCGGGAACGTACCACGTTCGGATGACGGGTATGGACATGACGAACCTGAACGCGTGGCGGTTCTTCAACGACGCACAGGGACTGAATGCCAACGAGGCGATGGGTGTGAACACGTCCGGCGCTCCGGTGCCGCCACTCCGTCCCCATTCGATTTCCGGATCGTTGTTCTACGATCTGAACGCCAACGGCGTTTGGGACTCCGGAGAAGAGGTGATGGCAGGTGTGACGATCACTCTGACCGGTGACCTGAACCTCGACGGCACTGTCGACCGGACTTACACGGCGACGACGGACTCGGCCGGAAGATACACCTTCCCGAACCTGACGACCGGGAACTTCACGATGCGCGTCGATACCGGTGCGACCGTGGAGTTGACGCCGATGGCCGATTACGATGGGGTCTCGACGCCCAACAGCGCAGTGTTTCAGTTGAGGGCCGGATCGGGCGATCCGACGCTCAACTTCACCTATGTGCAGGCCAACCCCCACGTGATCGCTGGAACGATCTACTATGATGCCGACGCGAACGGGTCATTCGACACGGGCGAGCCCGTAATGAGTGGCGTGGATGTATCGCTGGCGGTCGACGTCAACAGCGACGGTACGGTCGACAGCACGCTCACGACGACGACGGGAAGCGACGGCACGTACCAGTTTGCCGGGTTGTACGCAGGCACCTACAGCGTCATGGTCGACAGCACCATGCTGGCCGGGGATGCCTCGCCGCTTGGTGATGTCGATGGAGTCGAATCGGCGAACATGGCAACGCTGACGATCAACCGGGGGGACGCCGATGCTCCTGTGGACTTCTCGTATACACGTCTGAATCCGCATGTGATTGCGGGGGCGCTCTTCTTCGACGCGAATGGAGACGGCGTACAGCAGAATACGGAAGCTCCGATGGTGGGACAGACCGTCTATCTGGCGGTAGATGCCAACAGCGATGGAACGATCGACAGCACATTGAGCACGACGACCGATGAGAGTGGTGCCTACAGCTTCAGTGGTCTGTATGCCGGCATCTACAGCGTGAGAGTCGATACCGCGGGCATGGTCGAGATAGCTCCGTCCGGAGACTTCGACGGCGCCGGCACACCAAACGTTACGGCGATGACCCTGACGGTCGGTGGCACCGATTCGAGCGCGAACTTCACCTACAGCCGGACCAGCCCGCATGTGGTCGCCGGGACGCTCTACTACGATATCAATGGTAATGGAACGAAGGATGCCGGCGAGCCTGCAATGTCGGGCGTCACAGTATCCCTGCTGGTGGATGCCAACAGCGACGGAACGGTCGACAGTACTCTGACAAGGACAACCAACAGCAGCGGTACCTATCAGTTCTCGAATCTCTACGCGGGCATCTATACCGTTCGTGTGGACACGACAACGCTGGCCGCCGATGTGGTGGCCTTGAGCGACCGGGATGGTATAGCTACGCCCAGCGGCGCTACCTTTACCGTTCTGGCAGGTCATCCCGACACAACCGCCAATTTCACCTACCAGCGGACACATAACCACGTCATCGCGGGCACGATCTTCGTGGATGCCAATGGCAACGGAACACGGGATGCGGGCGAGACGGCATTGGCCGGGATACCGGTCGTGCTGAGCGTCGACGCGAACAGCGATGGAACGATCGACAGCACCTTGACTACAACAACCAATAGTAGCGGAGGCTACCAGTTCTCGAGTCTTTACGCTGGTGTTTACCAGATTCGTGTCGATACGAGCTCGATGGCGGAAATGGTTCCTCTGGCCGATATCGATGGAATCGCATCACGTAGCGGCGCTATAATGACGCTCTCGTCCGGTACGCCCGACGCGAGCGCGAACTTCACCTACAGCCGGACCAGCCCGCATGTCGTGGCGGGAGTACTCTACTACGACCTCAACGGCAACGGGGTCCAGGATGCAGGGGAAGCAGCACTATCGAACGTGCAGGTAACGCTCAGCGTCGATGCCAACAGCGATGGAACGTTCGAGAGCACTCGATCGACAACCACTGGCAGCAACGGTGCCTATCAGTTCTCGAATCTCTACTCGGGTATCTACCGGGTGAGCGTCGATGCGGCATCGCTTCCCGGCGAGGTCACCGCGATCAGCGATCGTGATGGCAGCGGTTCATCGAATACGGCGACCTTCACGGTCTACGCTGGCGGCGCCGATACCAGTGCCAGCTTCACCTATCAGCGTTCACATACGCATGTCATCGCCGGTACGCTCTTCTACGATGCCAACAACAACGGCACACGTGAGACAAGCGAGCCGGCCCTCTCCGGCGTTCGGGTCTGGCTGGCAATCGATGCCAACAGCGATGGAGTCGTGGACAGCACGATCTCGACGACGACGAGCTCGACCGGTGCCTACCAGTTCTCGGGTCTCTACTCGGGACGGTATCAGGTACGGGTCGATTCCACGACACTGGTCGAAGTAAGCCCTCTGGGAGACGCCGATGGCGTATCGACGCCGAATGTCGCATCGTTGACGATCGCGGCAGGGGGAAGCAATCCGACGGCGAACTTCACCTACGTGCGCTCGAGCAACCACGTCATCTCCGGTGTTCTCTATTACGATGCCAACAGCAACGGCACGCGTGACGCTAATGAACCCTTTATGAGTGGTGTGACGGTCACGCTTGCCATCGATGCCAACAGTGATGGAACAATCGATAGCACGCGGTCGACAACAACCAGCTCGACCGGCGCCTATCAGTTCTCGAATCTCTACAGTGGCATCTACGATGTCAGCGTTACCACAACCGGTTTCGCCGGTGATGTGGTTCCCGTTGCCGATGCCGACGGCCTCTCGACGGCAAATCGTGCCTCATTCACGATCAGTCCCGGCGGATCGAATCCGACGGCGAACTTCACGTATCGCCGTACGAATACGCGCACAATCACCGGAACACTGTTCTACGATCTGAACAGCAACGGTACCAAGGATGCGAACGAATCCGGGATCGCGGGGGTGACCGTGCGTCTGGCGGTAGATGCCAACAGCGATGGAACCACTGACAGCACACTGACGGTGACGACATCGTCATCCGGGGTCTACACGTTCTCCAACCTTTACGCCGGTCTCTACCGGGTAACGGTGGATTCGACGAGCCTGGGAGAGGTCACGCCGATTGCCGACGCAGACGGCATATCGACCCGGAACACTGCTGCCTTCACACTATCGGTTGGCGGCAGCAACCCGACGGCAAACTTCACCTACGTGAGAACTCATACGCACGTCGTTGCCGGTACTATCTACTACGATGCCGATCAGGATGGCGTTCAGGATTCGGGTGAGCCTGGAATCCCGACCGTCACTGTACGGCTGGCTATAGATGCCAACGGCGATGGGGTAACGGACAGCACACTGGTAGCGGTGACTAATCTCTACGGTGCCTACCAGTTCAGCAACCTGTATACCTGTACTGCCGTCATCCGTGTCGATACCGCGACACTTGCCGACGACATCATGGCGACGACCGATCCCGATGGCACGTCGACGGAGAATGTCGCGACGTGTGTACTCCAGCCCTGGCATACCGATGCGGCTGCGAACTTCGGCTACATGCGGCGTAATCCGCCAGGGACAGGAACACGCGGATACTGGGTGAATCATCCCGACAACTGGCCGGTGAGCAGCCTCTACCTGGGAGGTGTTCTCTACTCCAAGGCGGCTGCCATCACAGTGCTGCAGAAGGCGACAAAGGGAGACATGACCTACGCCATGGCAGCCCAGTTGATCGCGACGAAGTTGAATCTCTACAACGGAAACAACTCGACCTGTATCGCCGATACGGTGACCGCTGCGGATGCCTGGATGGCGAACCACGCGGTCGGAAGTGGTGTGACTGCGGGCAGCAGTGCCTGGACAGCAGGCAACCCGCTTCACAATGCGCTCGACGATTATAATAATGGCCGGTTGTGTGCATCCCACATTAACTGATATGCCAGTTGAATGATGCACGGTGGCGAGCCTGATACTCTCAGGCTCGCCATCTTGCGATTCGGGGGTGGGTTCCTGGAACAGAAGCCGCGTCAGGGCTATAGGCGTGAGTCCCGGGAGCTATCTGCCGAGGCATGATAACCGCTGCTTCCTGGAGAAGAGGGTATGAGCCTGTTCCGCCCCACATTTCTGGCAACTATGGGACGCGCTACCGGTACATCCCGATTCTAACCGAAGCCAGCATTCGATTCATTCCTGAATGACCGGAGGAACTTACTCTCACAAACTTCGACCATACCGGGCTCTCATATCAGATGCTGCTCCGGAGTCGATATCGATGGGGGGGGAGCGCGATATGAATGAACGAGACGACAACGGAAGCCAGGTTGCATCCGGTACATATTTCTGCAGGATGCGGACAATGGATGTCGATGATGTAGGGCCGATTATGCCGACACGGTAACGTGTTCGGTCCGAGAGGCTTATATTAGACAGGGTCCGGGTAACACCCGGCCCCTGTTCTGTTATCAGGTCAACGCATGTGGGGATGATGCGGATGCAACTGGCGGATGGTCCAACAGAAAAATCACCGGCTGACACCCCGGAGGGGGAAATTCTCCTGTTGTGCTCGCGTACCGGCGGCGATGCCGGACGGACCGATCGTATCCGAACCCTTGTCCGTCAGGGGTTGGACTGGGAGTATCTTCTCCGCAGGGCCTCCCGTCAGGGGGTCACGCCTCTCCTGTATCAGAGCCTGAACGCCTCCTCTGCGGATGACCTGCCCCCCGATGTTCTTGAGACCCTCCGCGACAGGTTCCAGGGGGTCGCGCGCCACGGACTGAAACTGACTGCGGAACTCCTCCGGCTGCTGGCGCTGTTCGAGCGCCGGAAGATCGGCGTCATTCCCTACAAGGGACCGACGCTTGCGCTCGCGGCCTACGGTAATATCGCGTTGCGCCATTTCCAGGATCTGGACCTGCTGGTGAGGCGGGAGGACTTCGCTGCTGCCCGAGACCTTCTAATCGAGGAGGGCTACCGTCCCCAGTTCGAGCTCGATGAGGCGCAGCAGAAGTCCTTCCTGGCAACCGGGAACGAGCTCCTCTTCAGCAGGGAGAGCGACGGAACGATTGTCGAGCTTCACTGGGAGATCAGCCCCAGGTACTTCACCTTTCCGCTCGATACGGAACTGCTCTGGCGGCAGGCCGGGACGATGACCCTTTCCGGGAGGCCCGTCGGGACCATTCCGGTCGAACTCCTGCTGCTGATCCTGGCGGCGCATGGCGCCAAGCACAACTGGGAGCGGCTGGCCTGGATCTGCGACATCGCCGAACTGATCGGCCACAGCAACGATATCGACTGGGACAGGCTCTTCGCCTACGCCGAAAAGCTGGGGAGCGAGCGCATGCTCCTGCTGGCACTCTGGCTGGCCCATGATCTTCTGGGATGCGCTCTTCCCGAGTTCGCTCTGGAGCGTATCGATGCCGACCGCACTATCGATGAACTCGCGGCTGCCGTGCGGATATCGATCTTCAGCGACGTGGAATACAACCCGGAGGTGGTCAAGCGCTCGGGATTCCACATGCGGAGTCGGGAACGGCTGCGCGACAGAATCCGTTATGGGGTGGGGCGGGCGCTGCTCCCGACAACTGAAGACTGGGATGCGGTGCGGCTGCCCAAGGCTCTTGCCGGGTGGTATCCGGTTCTTCGCCCTTTCAGGCTGGCCCTCAAACACGGGTTGCGGCTGGTTCGCCGGTTGCGATCGTAGCCCTCGTCTCAGTCAGCGAATTAAACTCATCCCCTTCTCCCGGCATCCTACGGCCAGAAGCTCGTGACGGCTTGTAACGGAAAAGATTCTCCGATGCCGTGCCGCTTCTACTCGGGACAATGATAACTTTGCGCTGTTTCCAGGAGTGGAGGGGTATAAGCCATGGCGCGGCGCGTCAGGTTGGCAGGCTCTTCCGGGTCAACGAATAACAGGAGTTCGATTCATGATTGCGCGTTACCTCGCATGTCTGTTGATGCTCGTCGTTCTGTCGGTGAAAGCCTACGGTCAGATCGGGGATACTCCGGGGATACCCGATACGAACCAGACCGTACGTCCCGATACGGCGTTTGAGAACGATATGGGATACGACCGGTCGGACACGTCGGAGGACTATGTGGAGCCGCCGGCCCCCACATCGTTCGTTTCACGCAGCGGGGTCTACGGCGGGCCGACGGTGGAGTTCAATACGCTCGACCCGACCAAACTCGATCCCGATCTGAGCGGTGACATGGTGATCTATGGGGGGCAGGGGTTCATCTCGATCAACGGGTGGGTCCTGGGGGGAGCCGCATTCGGCGCCACCCTCTACGACATCAGCCCCAAATACGATGAGTTCGCCTTCAGCTACGGGGGCTTCATGACCGGCTATGGTTTCTATATCGTTAAACCATTATCACTGCAGATGGATCTACTGATCGGCGGCGGCGGCATCAAAATGGTAAAGAACCGCCCCGATCTCAGCCTTACTACCGGCAAAACGATTCAGGAACTGTACCGCGACGAGGGCTTCATGGTGCTTCGTCCGGGAATCAGCCTCGGATATGCTCCGTTGCCATTCTTCGATTTTCGGGTGGGGGCCAACTACATCTACCCCGTCGGGGGGGAAAGGGTATCGGACCTGAAGAACCTTGCCTTCGGCCTGCAACTGATGATTGGCTTTGGTGGGTGAGAGATCGGACATAACAATCTGTTCTCTATGAGGCAATCATGAACGTACGGACTACATCCCTTCTGCTGGCAGCGATACTGGTGGCCGGCGGATGCGGACACACCAACAATCTGGCGAAGTACAACCTGGCCGGAAGCACTGCTCTCTACCGGGTCTATGCATCTGGCTCGGCCCATACCTATGCCGACATTCAGAACCCCGCCAGCAAGAACACCATCAGCGGGATCATCGCCGCGATCGGCTCGGGCATCGTGAGCGAAGAGGGACGGAAGAAACTGGAGCGGGCGGTGGTAGCCGATACCGTTGCCGGGTCCGTGGCGCGCGGAATGCAGCAGGCCACCACCGACTACCTCTCGTTGCGGCCGGTGACATCGATGGCCGATGATCCGGAATATCTCATCGAAACCGAACTGACCGAGTACACCCTGGTCTCCCTCTCCGAAGGGCTCTTCATGAAGGTAAAGGGGAAATCACGGGTGATTCATCGCAAGACGGGGGCGATGGTCTGGGAAAACTCCGAGTCACATACTATCCCGCTGTCGGAGACCTATCTGGCCGGACTCGCCCCCGCACCGGTTGCCTCGGGGGTCAGCATCTTCAACGCCGTGCGGCTGCTTACGTTGACCGAGCAGGAGATCGCGACGGTGGTCAATCAGGCGGCCACGCAGGCCGGAAGGGAGATCGGCGAGACGCTTCGCGAGGATGTGGCCGGGATGCACGGGGGAAAGTAACGCAGGCCGTTGCGGCAAACCGATAGCCTGCAACGGGGCGATGGCTCGATCTTTGCACAATCAGTACTATCTCAACCTATCGAGCGGCAAACAAACAGAGAAGCGATTATGAAACGTATCATGCAGATCGTCGAGTGGGGACTGGCATTGCTGGTGATCGGCCTCTCATCGTTATCGTTACGGGCGCAGACTGCGACGGCCGACACCATGGGAACCGTCGGCATGGACTTCAAGAACAACACCTACTACGCCGTCGGGGCCAACATCGGGCTCCTCTCCGGAGCGGGGCTTGCCGTTCGCGCATCGTTCCCCGGAGGATTCGCCGCGCAGCTTGCATTGCTGCCGATCAGCGTGCCGGGAGAGACCTACACCACCCATTTCAACATCGGTGGAGAAGTCCAGTACGGCTTCAACAGGACGGCGTCGGGCCGGCTCTACTCGCTGCTTGGCATGGGGTACTACGGCACGTGGTCGAACGACTCGACCCTGAAGGGAAACGTCATTGCCAACCCCTTCCGCATCGGCATCGGCCTGGGGTACGAGTATTTCACGTCGCCGAACTTCGTCATCGCCCTCTCCGGTGCCATCACCTACTTCCCGACGACCAGCGAGTTCTTTCCACTGCCGGAAGTGGGGTTCTTCTACTACTTCAGGTAGTCAGTTGTCAGTGGTCCGTGGTCAGTGGCTGAAGAGGGGGACCATGGAACTGCGACGGCAGATGGTGTAACATAGGTGGGTAACAATGTTGGGCCGGAGTTGTACTCCGGCCCTCTTCGTTATGGTTGCTGCAATCGAGCCTGATCTTCTTCCCGTTTTCATCCGGGACCAGCCTGATGCTATTTCAAATTCCCCGCTCGAGAGGGGACAGCTTGCGGGCTCGTTCAGAGCCTGCAAGCAGGGGTGTGTCCGGCGGGGCACTGCAGAGGAGACTTGGTACTACCCGCGCGAACTTCCTACTTCTTCCTCTTCCCCTTCTTCACATCCTCCTTCACCGTCGCCCCCTTCAATCCTCCCAGCCCGACTCCTGCTGCGCGCGCCTGGATCTTCGATGCGCGTGAACTGATGTAGCGTGTCGGTTTGGCGGGGTTCCAGACGCGGGGATTGGGAAGGACCGCAGCCAGGAGTGCTGCCTGGTGGGGATTGAGCTGCGAGGCGGGGATGCCGAAGTAGGTCTCAGAAGCCCCCTCGACGCCGTAGATGCCGTCTCCCCACTCGATCACGTTGACGTAGACCTCCAGTATCCGCTTCTTGTTCCAGAAGAACTCCATCAGGTAGGTAAAGTAGACTTCGAGGGCCTTGCGGATGTAGTTGCGTCCCTGCCAGAGAAAGACGTTGCGGGCGCACTGCATCGAGATCGTGCTGGCGCCGTAGAGCTTCTTGCCGTTCGATCGCTCGTTCCGCTGCCGCGCCTGCTCCACGGCTTTCCAGTCGACGCCGTTGTGAATGAAGAATCGCCCATCCTCGGCACCGATCACCGAACGGAGGAGCGCGGGGCTGACGTCATCGATGTTCACCCAGTCCTTCTTGACCCCGACAAGGCTCCCCCCGCCGACCCCTTCCAGCGAGCGGATGATCATCAGTGGGGTAAGGGGAGGGTCGATGAACCTGTAGAGGATCACCAGCGCTACCGAACCGATCAGGAAGGTGGCCAGCAGCCTGAAGACCCATTTGAAGAGTGTCTTGATCATAGATCCCGCAATGGCCCCGTCCGATGGAAGCTTCCGCCGCCCTGGAGATTCTCCCCGTCGACCGTTACTGCTCCGTGGCGTTGCGCCTCGTCCGGGCTCTCCTGCCGAGGCCTTCGATGGCCGTCCCGGTCTGCGATCGACGGCACGGTTACCGGAAGCAGCGCTACGCCTGATAATGATTGCATCTTCGGATTGCTCCCGGTCATCGTCGATCAGATGAAGTTGCCGGCCTATCGCTCTGCGGCCACGTGAGCTTTTCGCCATACTCTGTCCTGGACTCCAGTAATGCCTGCGTCGACCCCTGTTAAGATCCCAAGTTTCGGTTTATCATCCAGTCGAGATGTCGCACCTGACGGCGCTTGAAATTCACCGGGAATCTCTGAGCTACAGACATGGTGCTCCTAACGGAGCACAGAGAACTGCGGTCGAACAACCACTTGGTGGCTCCGTAGGAGCCACATGTCTGTAGTAACGATGAACTAATCAAGATTGGCGCTCCGTTAGGAGTGCAATGTTCAATCTCCGGGCGATAACCCGAAACTTGAGATGTCAGGAAGGCGTACCCGATGCCGGTGCCATCTTATAGATCATATAGGTCAGCAGCTTCCCGACCGCGGCGAGCGTTTCGGAACTCACCTTGTCAGGGGTGTCCTGCGAGGTGTGCCAGTAGTGGCGGTTCAGATCGCTGGTGTTGTTTCCGACAAGGTCGGCGTCGATGATATCGATCGTCGGGATGCCGGCCTCGTTGAGCGGAAGGTGATCGTCGCTGATGGCCGGGCCGGGCATCTGCTTGAACTGGTGCAGCCCCAGATCACGTGCGGCGTTCCAGAGCGCCCTGACGACCTCCGGAGCATAGTGGAGCGAGTTTGCCTCCATCGCGAAGCTGGCGTTCCGGTCTCCTACCATATCAAGCAGTACCCCGAAGGTCGGCTTGAATCCGGGGGGAAGGTTGCGGGCGAAATAGCGGGCCCCCAGGAAGTAGCTGTCGAGGTCGCTCTCCCTGCCGTAATCCTCGCCATCGACCAGGACGATGTCGATACCGACCTGCGGGGGATGGTCCTTCATGATCCGGGCCAGTTCGAGCAATACCCCGACGCCGCTGCCGGCATCGTTCGCCCCGGGAATCGGCTTGTCGCGTTGGGCCGAGTCGGGGTCCTGCTCGCCGCGCGGCCTGGTATCCCAGTGGGCTACCAGCAGGTATCGCTGGGTGGCCTTCGGGTTGAAGGCGGCGATGATGTTGGTAAGCTCGAGCTTCTCCCCGTTGTAGCCATCGTGGGTCCAGCTTTGGCGGATCACCTGATCGGTGTACTTGCCCAGCTCGGTGGCCAGGTACTCGAGCGTCTTGCGGTGCCCCTCGGAGTTGGGGTTGCGTGGCCCGAATCCCACCTGCTTGACGACGTGGTTGTAGGCGTTGCTGCCGTCGAAGGCAGGGAGTCCCGTAGTGTCGGGACCCGGAGCGGGGCGTGCTGAATCGGTAGTGGGCTGTTTCGTGGTCGAAATCGACTCCGGTTCCTTGTCCTTGCATCCACTGGCCAGCGAACCGGCGAGGAGTGCACTTGTACATATGGCAAGGATCAGAGAGAAGGGGAGCAGAGCAGGTTTCTTCATAGATGCAAACTACAGCAGGAAATGCCGGATTTCCAATGTCAACGGAGGATTGGCCCCTGTAGTTTCAGGGGATGGAGACGCAATGTTACCACCATTTGGGCGAAAAATATCCCGTTTGGCACCTGAATTGTGTTTGCGTATACTAGCACTAAAGAATGTAATCGCAATACATTTCACGCGCATCTAACTGATACGTTCAACAATCTTCGGAGAATGATCATGGCATATGAAGATGAAACCAGCGGCCTGTCCAAGGGACTTTTGATCGGATTGCTGACCGGCAGTGCCGTGGGAGCGGCTCTTGCGCTCCTGTTTGCGCCGAAGAGCGGACGGGAGCTTCGCGACGATATTTCGAGCCTGACGAACGAATATGTCGATAAGGCAGGAGACGTTCTCAACAGCGCAACCGAGCGGGCGCAGCAGATCGTCAACGAGGGGCGGAAGCGCGCCGAGACGATCGTCGACGACGCACGCGAGAAGGCTTCGACTCTGTTGACCGATGCCGAGCGGATCGTCAGCGATGCGAAGGCAAAGGCCGGCAACTTCACCGGCAAGGTGACGACCGATGTCGCCGACGGCGCGGGCAAACTGGCCGATGCCGCCAAGGCCGGCACCGAGGCATTCAAGCAGGAACTTCGCTCGTAGCGGTCGCAGGTGGAGGGGGATCGGCGGGTTGAACAACCATGCCGAATGAACAACCAGCAGGGGAATTACATGGAAACAGTTCTATATATCGCTGCGTCGATTGCCCTTCTGGCGCTTGCGGCGGTCTTCGTCTACGTCGCGATTCTTCTGAGTTCGACCAAGACCCTGCTCGGTAACGTGACCGGCATCGTCAATAGCCTGGTCGATGAGGTGAAGACGGTACGGATGAGCCTGCAGGGGACCATCACCAACCTTGAAGGGGTCGTTCAGAAGGCCCAGGGAACGGTCGAGCAGGTGAATCAGACGATCGGCCGGGTCAACGGGCTGCTCGATCAGGTCGAGGGGATCATGGGAAGCGTCAGGGTGATAACCACCGATGCTGCCCGTGTCATCACCGATGGGACCGATGTGGTTCACAGTGCACGCAATGTGGTGATGAGCGTTATCGAACTGGAGCAGGACATCCAGGCGAAGGTACAGCAGCCGATTGTCGAGTCCATGACCCTCTTCTCGGCGCTGGGCAAGGGAATGCACGCCTTCCGAACCAAACTTGCCGGCACGAATGGCCATGCGAAGACCGACATCTACTACAAGTAGCCTCTTCTTGCAGAGCGCGTAACGCGATGGTCGGGAATCGTTGCTAATTTCAGGCGTCCGAAGGGAATCTCTTCGGACGCCTTATTTTTCCCCCATGAACGAACCACTTCTGCTGGAAATCGGCAACAGCACACTGAAACTCGCCAGGGTCGGTCCTGACGGAGGCATCGACGTAACCCGTCACGGGAGCGTCGAGTCGCTCACCGCGGAGCTTGGCGACGGCCGTCCGCAGGTGCTCTGCGCACCGGTCGGCAGAGAACTGAGCGCGATTGCCCTGCCGATCCTTCAGAGAATGGCCCATCTTCGCGTTGTCGACCGGGAGGATTTCGCCGGATTCATCGCCGGAAGCTACGATACGCCGGAGACCCTGGGGCTGGACCGTGTTCTGAACCTGGTTGGTCTGGCGGGGGATGGGATCGTGATCTCCTGCGGCACTGCAATTACCGTGGACGCGTTGGCCGCTGGACGGCCGTTCTGGGGTGGAATCATGCCTGGTTTTCAAACGGCCGCTGAAGGGCTCCATGTCCGCGTGCCGGCGCTCCCACTGGTCCCGCCCGACGCAGCCACAATACTTCCCGCCCGCACCAGTTACGAGTCGGTGGCCAATGGTATTGTGCTGGGAACCGCAGGCGGAGCGCAGGGGCTTGCCGGACGCATGGCACGAATTGTCTTCAACTACGACAGTCCTCTCGTCATTCTCACCGGCGGTGATGCCTCGTTGCTGGCGAGATTCTGGGAGGGGAAGAGCCCGAGGGTGGACGAGACCTTGCTGTTCAGGGGGATGATGGCGGAGAGGGGGGGCAATTGACTTGCCCTGATTGTCATCAATATCGATCTTCTTCCATGCGGTTACTCTCCATCGTCTTAGTTGCCATTGCGCTGGTATCGTTACCTGCTCTGGGTCAGGGATTGGCCAACAGCCTGTCGATCATGCTACCGGCGCGTCCACTGCCTTCTGGCAGAGGGGATCTCCAGGTGGGAGCTCTGCTCCTGCCTTCCGGGCGTCCCGATCTGATCGACCGATCAATGAGCAAGGGGGCTGAGGCAGTAGTTCACTACGGGATTTGGAGCCAACTGGCAGTGGGGATACGAGGCTGGACCGACCTGGATGGTATTACCCGTCGCATCGGTTTCCACGGCGGCATCGGCGCCGATGCGATCGTGATGCTGGCGGGGGATACTACCCATCATTGGACAGGATTGATGCCGCACGGGGCGTTGCTCCTTGATAATGGATCGGTGGAGGGGGTGGCGGCCGGGCTTCGGTTCGTCATCTGGTTCCCGCCCAATGGCATCATTGCGCCGTATGGTGGGCTGGGAGCGATCGCGCAGTGGAACACAGTCCCCCTGGCCTCCGACTACTTTGCCCTGAGCCTGTCTCCGGGTTCCGATGCGAAACTGGAGTATGGTGTCGTTGGCAATCTGGGAGTATCGATACACCTGTCACCCTCAATACGGGCTACGGTGGAACTGGCCGGGGGGATCCTGTCGAGCGTTTACATTCATTCTACCGCGGGAGTCGTTGCGCCGGAAGTTGGCATTGCCTGGGCGTTCTGACGTCGTCTTGATCTTCATCGTACTCCCTCATATCACTCTACAAGCCTCTTCAATGGGCGCCGTAGGCGTCACCTATTTGTAGCCCCGTGCGGAAGCGCGGGGTTGACGACCATCGCATTCCTCGGATCTCTCGGCCCCATCGGGGCCGCCCGGGGCCGTTGGATAGAGGATCTACACGAGATCGAGGCAATTACCGGGGAGGAGGGCACCGCTACGCGGCGCAGGGATGGTGCGAGGGATAACGACGACCCCATGCTTCCGCATGGGGCTACAAATAGGCCGCGCCGATGGCGCTTGAGAATCCCCATCGTTCTATCGAAATCCAGAAAGCGCCTCATCGATCGGAATCGCCTCCGGGAAGAACGACACGATCTTCTGTATGACCTCATCGACAAGGGCATCGGGGCAGGATGCGCCGCTGGTGAGAATGATCTCGACGGGGCGGTCGAGTTCCGGTAGCCATCCTTCCGTATGGCGCAGGCTTCGATCGTGGAGGTCGAAGTGGTTGATGGCCTCGCGGGATTCTATCTCGCCGGCATCCTTGATGAAGTAGGTCTGCATCCGCTCCTGGCATAACTCCACCAGGTGGGAAGTGTTCGAACTATTGTAGCCGCCGATCACCAGTGCGAAGTCCCCTCCCGACTCGATAAGGGCCACCGTGGCGCTCTGGTTCTCGTTCGTTGCATAGCAGAGGGTATCACGAGTGTCGGCAAAGTGTGCGGTGATCTCCGCTCCACTGTAGCGCTCGATCATCGCCTCGCGCAGCCTGTCGGCGATCGCCTGGGTCTCGCTGGCCAGCATCGTCGTCTGGTTCACCACCCCGATCTTCTCCAGGTGGATTCGTGGGTCGAACCCGGGTGAGGACTGCTGCCCGAACCAATCGGCGAACCGTTCAGCCGGCTCACGCCCCATAATGATGGCTGCCAGCCGTTCGGTCTCCTCCATGTTCTGCACGATGACGGTCGGCGCGTTGTCGCGGCTGTGGGAGAAGGTGGCGCGGGTCTCCTCGTGGTTACGTTTGCCGTGAATCACGATCGTGCAATCCTTCTCGCCAAGCACCGCAGTCCGGTTCCAGACCTTCTCGACGAAGGGGCAGGTGGTGTCGTAGCTGTAGGGATCGATGCCACGTTCGGAGAGGATGGCCTGGATTTCGAGGGTGGTGCCGAATGCCGGCACGATCACCACGTCGTCGTCCGCCAGTTCCTCCCACGGCACCAGTTGCTCTCCCGATGGGGTCATGATGAACCGTATCCCACGCTCCTGAAGATCCTGGTTGACGTGAGGGTTATGGATCATCTCCGAAAGGAGAAAGACCCTCCGATCGGGATAGGCATTCAGGGTGCGATAGGCGATTTCGATGGCGTTCTCCACCCCGAAGCAGAAGCCGAAGTGACGGGCGATCTTGAAGCGCACCGGCCCGAAGTCGAGAAGGGAGGGGGAAAGGTCCTTCCGGCGGGGGTCGGTCAGCTTCCGCCTGTTCTTGACCGTCGAGATGATCGGCGAGCGGTAGTACACCGGGATGTCGAATGTTCGTGCCATGGGTCAAAGATACGGTGCCGCGGCAAACCTGCTCAAGCACACGGGTTCGCTCTGGCTACGCAGCCCGCTTGAAGCGCTTACGCCAGCGTCCCAGACGCCAGTTCGGATAAGCCCCCCTGATATGGCTCTGGAAGAACTCTCCCTTGGAAGGAGAACTCAGGAACCCTTCGAACATGTGCTGCGGGACGCGTGCATAACAATAGATGCCGCCGTTGTTGAAGATGATCTCCATCAACTGATTTTCCCTGTCGTAGCCGATCGCGTGAATCGCATTCGATCGTACGGTTGTCAGAATCATTGCACTACTCTCCCATTCATGGAATCCTGTAATCTTCCCCTCGCGCGGGCCTGATTCAGCCTGGCGGGGGACACTGATAATGACGTATGACAGGGGGCCAGTGTGTGTCGAAACAGGGCTCGGCGATATTTATTTTCCGGCGAATTCCTCCAAAAAACGTCGATTTTGGGGCGGGTATCACGCCTCGCCGAAAGCTCCTTCCGCCACCCGTTTTTTCACCTTCAGCAGGGAGAGTCCGATCGATTCGGAGCATTGAATGATGGTGGCCGAGGTGAGGGAAAATCGGCACCGGAGCGGGGAGATTCATCGCCGAAGCGGGAACAGAGGAAGGGCGAAAAGCGAGGGAGGAACTTCGTCCGATCGGTCATCGATGCGAGCGCCGGAGCCGGTTGCATTGTCAAAATGGGTAACTCTTGAACCCCGGGGGGACTGCGGGGTTGGATTGGCCGGGCAGTTTAGTATTTTAGTCCGCAATTCCGATATAGTATATGAGATGATAACACAGCGCCACGCACTGCGTGCACAACCGATACATGATTTCAGTTCCTTCGCACATCGCATCGCTGAAAGCCTACCAGCCCGGTAAACCGATCGCCGAAGTTGAGCGAGAGCTTGGCATTACCGGCGTCATCAAACTTGCCTCCAACGAAAATCCTCTCGGCACCTCGCCACTGGCGATCGAGGCAATCAAGGAATCCCTCTCTCAACTCCCGATGTATCCCGATTCAGGACGGGACCTGCGCCATGCGCTGGCCGACCGGTTTGTGATCAAGCCGGAGAATGTGATCTGTGGTTCGGGGGCGGAGTCGATCATTGCCACGGCGATGCATACCTTCCTCGACACCGAAGATGAGATGATCTCCAGCGAAGGTACGTTCGTCGGGTTCCAGGTGCTGGCTCACGCGTCGGGAGTCAAGACCCACTACACTCCTCTCAGGAACTACGGCTACGATCTCGAGGCGATGGCGCGGAAGATCAATGAGCATACGAAGATCATCTATATCGCCAATCCCAACAACCCCACCGGCACATCGGTGGCGACCGACGCGCTGGAACGCTTTATTGCCCGTGTCCCCGATACGGTACTGGTCATCCTCGACGAAGCCTACTTCGAGTATGCCGACGGCTGGCCCGACTACCCCGATTCGATGCACTACCGCTGGGACAACGTTCTTACCTGCCGCACATTCTCGAAAGCCTACGGGCTGGCCGGCATTCGCATCGGCTATGGCATGGCCCACTCGGATATCATCGCCAAGATGATGAAGGTCAAACTCCCCTTCGAGCCGAGCATCCCGGCCGCGGCCGCAGGGCTTGCGGCGATGAACGACACGGAGTTCCTGAAGCGGACGGTTGAACTCAACCGGGAATCGCTCCTCTATTTCCACCGTGAACTGGAGGCCCTCGGGGTGACCTTCGTCCCGTCGCTGGCCAACTTCGTACTGATCGACTTCCGTAACGGCGATACCGTGAACAGGATCTTCAACGCTCTTCTGCAGCGGGGAATCATAACCCGTCCCCTCGGAGGATTCGGACTTCCACACTGCCTTCGCATCTCGACCGGTACGATGGAGCAGAACGAGCGCTGCATGCTGGAGTTGAAGGCCGTTGTCAAGGCCGAGGTAGCCCACTAGCCAGACATATCAACAGGAAATCCACACGCTATACAACCGAGAGAGAGAGCATGGAAACCGCCGAACAGCTTAGAGAGACCGAAGAGTCGCACGACCTTTTCAAGATCAATCAGATCCATCACGTCGAATTCTATGTTGGTAATGCCAAGCAGGCAGCATACTACTACCGCCGCGGGTTCGGCTTTCGCTGGACCGGCTACCTTGGACCGGAGACGGGTGTAAAGGACCGGGTCAGCTACCTGCTGGAACAGGGAAAGATCCGGATGGTCCTGACCACCCCTCTTTCGCCGGAGTCGCCGATCGCGCAGCATATCCTGAAGCACGGCGACGGCGTTCGTGATATCGCGTTCGATGTCGAAGACGCTGCCGAGGCCTACAGGATCTCGACCGAGCGTGGCGCCGAAGGGGTTGCCGAACCTCATCAGGTCGAGGACGCCAACGGGTCGGTCTCATGGTCGACGATCAAGACCTATGGCGATACAGTCCACTCGTTCATCGCCTCGAAGAATTTCAATGGCTATTTCCTACCGAACTTCCGCCCTGTCACCGACGATAACCTTGCGCAGCCGGTCGGCCTGAAGCACATCGACCATATCGTCGGCAACGTCGACTGGAACCAGATGGAAGAGACGGTGAACTTCTACCGGAACGTTTTCGGCTTCCGCCGCTTCGTCTCGTTCGACGATCACGACATCTCGACGGAATTCTCGTCGCTCCGGTCGACCGTGGTGGCCAACGAGAATCTCTGGATCAAGTTTCCGATCAACGAGCCCGCTCCGGGTCTGAAGAAATCACAGATCGAGGAGTACGTGCAGTTCTACAAGGGGGCCGGCGTTCAGCATATCGCCGTCGAGTGCAACGACATCCTCGAGTCGATCGAGAAGCTTCGTGCCAACGGCATCGACTTCATCAAGGTGCCGGAGGCCTACTACGAGGATCTCAGCAAGCGTGTCGGGGGGATCAGCGAACCGATCGAGGAACTGAAGCGCCTGAATATCCTGGTCGACAGTGACGACAAGGGTTACATGCTGCAGATCTTCACCCGCCCGGTGGAAGATCGTCCGACACTCTTCTTCGAATTCATTCAGCGCCGTGGTGGCGAATCGTTCGGCAAGGGAAACTTCAAGGCGCTCTTCGAGGCGATCGAACGCGACCAGGCCGAGCGGGGAAATCTGTAAAGAGTCAGTTGTCCGTAGTCAGTGGTCAGTGGCTTGAACTCATTCTTCCGCTACTGACCACCGACTACTGACCACGGACCAATCGAGCAACTCGCATAAATCAATTACAGCTTAGCTATGGCATCAACCAACAAGGCGGCTACGAGAAAGAAAGGAGCCGCTGCATCCGCAAACGGGACAGCCGCAAAGTCGAAACGTGCAACTGTGCCGGATGACTCCAGTGGAGAGATAGGATCTCCACTGAAAGGGGTCAATCGTCTTTCGACGATGATTTCGACCGAGCCGTCGTTCTATCGTACGGTGGAGCGCAACTTCGAGCGCGCCGCTGCGGCCACAACTCATCCTCGCGGGCTGCTCGACCAGATACGCGTCTGCAATGCCGTTTATATGGTTCGTTTCCCGGTGCGGATCGGCACCGACATCCGCGTCTTTACCGGGTGGCGGGTGCAGCACTCCCACCATCGTCTTCCAACCAAGGGGGGCATCCGCTACGCCTCGCACGTGACCCAGGATGAGGTCATGGCGCTGGCCGCGCTGATGACCTACAAGTGCGCGATCGTCGATGTCCCGTTCGGTGGCGCCAAAGGGGGCATCGCGATGGACCCCAAGGAGTACACCGAAGAGGAGATCGAGCGGATCACCCGCCGCTACACGATGGAGTTGATCAAGCGGAACTGCATCGGTCCCGCCGTCGATGTCCCGGCGCCTGACTACGGCACCGGCCCCCGCGAGATGGCATGGATCGCCGATACCTATCAGGCCGTTTCCCCGGGTCAGATCGATGCGCTTGCCTGCGTTACCGGCAAGCCGATATCGCAGGGAGGGATCCATGGTCGCACCGAGGCAACCGGACGCGGCCTTTTCTTCGGCGTCCGCGAAGCCCTTTCGACCCCGGAGAACGCCGCCCTCTTCAACATGACTGCCGGACTTGATGGCAAGCGGGTCATCGTGCAGGGACTTGGCAACGTGGGCTACTGGGCGGCGAAGAACCTTCAGATGGGGGGCGCCATCATCACCGGCATCGCCGAGTATGAAGGGGGTATCTACGATAAGAACGGGCTCGACGTCGACGAGGTCTTCAGGCACCGCAAGGAGACCGGATCGATCCTGAACTTCAAGAACGCCAGGAACTACAAGAAGGGGAACGCTCTTCTGGAGGTCGAATGCGACATCCTGGTCCCGGCCGCTCTGGAGAACCAGATCAATGCCCAGAACGCCGGCAACATCAAGTGCAAACTGATTGCGGAAGGGGCCAATGGTCCGGTGACCGCGGCGGCCGAGGATATTCTCCTGCAGCGGGGGATCATCATGCTTCCGGATACCTACCTGAACGCCGGCGGCGTGACCGTCAGCTACTTCGAGTGGCTGAAGAACCTCTCGCACGTTCGTTTCGGTCGGCTGGGCAAACGCTCGGATGAGGCCTCGTTCACTCGCATCGTCAGCATGGTCGAGCGGATCACCGGCACCGCGCTGGCGCCCGCCGAACGCTCGATGCTGGTCCATGGCGCCGATGAAGGGGACTATGTCGATTCCGGCCTTGAAGAGACCATGATCAACGCATTCTACGATATCCGGCACGTCTTCGAGAACAACAAGAAGGCGAAGGACTGGCGGACGGCTGCATTTGTCGTGGCTATCGACAAGATCGCCAAGTCGTATACGGAGCTCGGGATCTTCCCGTAACCCCTGCGACCTGCCAGCACTCTGTAAGAATGGGCTCTGTATGAATGGGCTCTGTATGAACAGGCCGGAAGAGTTCACCTCTTCCGGCCTGTTTCTTTCATGCCCCCCGGCCCATCGCTGCCTGGTCCCTCCACCGGTCGCAGCACTCCGGCCAGGCCCGCCGAATCCATCTTGAATCCCCTCCTACGAGTTGACGGTCATCGAGCGGGGGCGTGAACACCAGGTAACCTTTCGAGACGATGGCACGCTGCCGGCCCAGGTATTGAGCAAGATCGTCCGGACCGTCGAGCAGAGCGTCGGAGGATAGCCGATTCCCATCGATCAGGGAAAATAGCGTATCCCGGCAGCAACCTGCAGCCCCGTCCCGGTAACCGGGGTCAGGCCGAACAGGGGAGCCAGTTCCACGAAGAACTCCACGGGCGGGTTGAACGGGGCGAAGTTGAGGCCGGCAACCCCTCGCACTCCCAGCGCCGTGGCATGCTCGTCGTCGTAGTAATACCAGTTTCCCTTCTTACCCTTCACCAGCACACCATTTCCCCGTCCCAGGCCCAGCGCGCCGCCGATCCCCATGTAAAGTCCCGCCTTGCGTGAACTGAACAGATCGATATTCCAGAGGTAATCGCCGTGGATCTGAATGTTCCCGAACCAGGAGGATCCAATGGCCGCGTCCCAGGCATTGGCCGACCCGAGCATACCTTTCAGCGTAAGGCCGGTCGGGTCGCCGAGAATCAGGCCGAACCCGAAGCTCTTCAGGCGTGGCTGAGCAGAGGCCCTGGCCGAACCGCAGAGAAGGGACAGCGCCAGAACCGCAACGAAACATAGTTGAAAACGCATACTGATTATGTATATATTACAGGTGTCGAGATCGCCCCAAAAATCGTCTGTTCTTTTCGCTACCCCTGTCAACTCCCGTCAACTGCCGGCAGCCTCAGCCGATGTTGTCTAGGGACTATTGTGTGCTGGCTGTAGCATACCGTCAATATACCAAGAGAACGCATGCAGGAGTTTCCCGACCAGCAGTATGCTGCCGGTTCCGGGAGCTGTGGTAATTGTCTGTGCGTTTTCATTGACATCGAGAGGCAACTGCCGGCAGGGGGAACCAACCACGTCAAACCGATCCATCACCATGGCGCGAAAACGAGAAGGCATAGTTCATGAATCCGTTGCGGAGTTGAGAACCCTGGCAAGCCACTATCAGGGAACGTTCGAAGAATCACGCATTCACATGCTTCTGGCCTTCCGCGAGGATCCAAAGGCGCGTATACGGGATGTAGCCGAACAGATCCAGTATTCCGAAAAAACAGTGCGGCGATGGTGGGGACAATATGTCGATGGAGGTCTTGATCGCCTCCTCTCCGAGCGCGATGTTGTCACAAAGCGGGAACGGGCTACACTCCGTACTTCGCGTACCGATCGAAGCATTCCGCTCCATGTTCAGGATTTCCTGAATTCGCTTCCAATATCGAAGAATACGGTTGAATGGATCGAAGCGGTTCGAAGTGGCATCGGGAAACTTCTTGGAGATGTCGATCGTGTGACGATCAACGTCAATATCAATAACGATCCCGACCGCAGGGGAGATCTGAAGGATGGATGGGTGATGGTAGCCGAGCATGTTCTGCCACAACGGAGGGGTAGAGGCAGCAACAAGATCATCACCACGGCACAGATTGTCGAATCTCCTTCCCAGATCCTGATCGGACAGGCCATCAGCAATGGATTTCCGATACACCTGTACCAGCCGCCCCAGTACTTCGACTATTACCTTGCCAGCGATCGTTATCTGGGAACGATCATCCTCTGGCGCGAGCGGAACAGAAGGCCGATCTCAGCCGAATCGCTGAAGACCATGCAGTTGCTCGAGCCCTTCTTGACCTTTCTTCTCTCCGATTGCGTTACACGCCGCCAGCAATCGGATCCCGGTGTACAAATCTTTAAAGAGGTGGTCGATACCGTAGCGCAACAGATAGGTTTGACTCCACGACAGCAAGAGGTCTTTCTCTTACAGATCGTCGGTCGAAGCCACGATAGCATTGCCGAATTACTGCACATTACCCACAGAACGGTCAGCAAACATATCCAGGCGATTTATCAGAAGGCCGGAACCCACAGTCATTCCGAGCTCTTCGCCCGTTTCTTCACGCCGTTGAAAGTCCCCTGATTCTCGATCTCGCGCAATTCTCCATCCTCCAGGCTGCTTCCCATTGAGTTTTCCAGCTCCTCCACGAACCGAATGATACCCGGTTCGTGGAGGTCATCAGGTTGCCACTTTTCGTCCTGTTACCTGCCGACGATGGCTGATAGCGGTCATTAGTGGACATCGAAACTTGCGAAAAGCGGCGAAAATTACGGTTTTACCCCATATTTCACCCCCCTGTCCGGCTGTTAGCTTGCCAACGAATTATTCGAGATCGATTCCGATATCGATTCCGATTTGCCGATTGACTCAGCAACACCAGCCGTGCAATGAAGCCTCTTTTGATTGTGCTTTGCGCATTTGTAGTTCTTGCCCCTCTTCCCTTACGGGCACAGTTGAATTGCGTCACACCGAAGGGCAACGAGAGTTTTCTTTTCGAGGGGACCTTTACGGACTCGGTGCTTCTCAGCAAGGCAAAGTCGCAGGAGGCACAGTGGATTGTCTGTGTCTGGCTGACCGGTAGCGGCGGGACCGAATACTCGATCGACGCCGAATCGGTCAGCAGTGCCGCAGGCAACCTCGACAGCATGACAGCCGCGGAAGTTTTCTCGGAGGTCGCAGCCCACGTGGTAACCCGGGGCGTGACGTTGGGCTACACCCTATGCCCAGCGTCCGGCTCGGTCTCTGTCGGGGTGACCTTCGCCGCCGGTGTGGAGCGTACATCAACAGGCTTTCGCGTCTGTGGAAGCGGATTGACCAGGAGCACCTTCTCATGCGCTTCTCTGGCAGGCACCATAGCCGTTCTTCAGACCGGCTGCTCGGGGGGGGGATGTGCTAGCGGGTGCGAGCCGACCTCCGCCACGACGCTGCTGCAGTGACGGTGCGCCGAACAGATCGGCATTGATGCATACTGAATAAAGGATACGCCGGAGTCCCCGCCATCTATTCCATCTATTCCATGGAGCCAGGGCGAATGTATTCCTGCAATCCAGCCCCGATGGTTCTACCAGGGGGCTCCGGCGGATCTTTCAGATCCATAAGAATAATCGACTCGTGATAGCACTGCTCGGCCCGGCCCTGACATGGGCTAGCTACGGGCCAGACCTTACGGTAGAGGAGGCCCGGGTGTTCGAAACGCGTTTTATCAAGGAAGGCAACGGACACTCGGACCTCTTCTCCGGCCTTTGAGGCCAGCATACCTTTTACATAGTTTACGGGGCCAACAGGAATTCCGTACCGTATATCTCTCGGAGGAGACATGGCGAATCTTACAGGCGCCGTAGCACCTGCCAGTACGCTGGCCGCAATTCCCTATCCGGGCAAGATCCTGAAGATCGGCTCCGGCCCGAAGAGCCTGGTGAAGACGCTCCAGCACCGCCTGAACGAGGTCGGCTGCGGACCGATCGATGAAGATGGCGACTTCGGCGAACGGACCGATCGGGCAGTTCGGCTGTTCCAGGCCCGATTCACCGATCAGGAGGGGCAACCGCTGATGGTCGACGGCGAGGTCGGCTCGCTAACATGGTCACGACTGTTCGGCAGCCAGACCGTTCCAGTAACCAATGCACCGGCTTCCCCCTTGCTGCAGAAGGCTCTCGATATCGCCGCCACCCAGATCGGCGTGCTCGAGCACCCTCTTGGTTCCAACCGTGGCCCCGAAGTCGATACCTACCTACGCTCGGCCGGCATCGACCCGACAACGGGCCACTTCGCATGGTGCGCGGCCTTCGTCTACTTCTGCTTCGACCAGGCGGCGGCGGCACTCCATCGCAATAACCCGCTTGTGAAAACCGGCGGCGTAATGGCCCACTGGAACGGAGCCGGCACACGGGGCATTCCCCGGATCACCCACGCCAAGGCGCGGCAGAACCCCTCGCTGATAAAACCCGGCCACATTTTCGTGATCGATCTCGGCAGCGGGCTGGGGCATACCGGCCTGGTAGAGCGTGTCGTAGGGGGCAAACTCGTCACCATCGAGGGGAACACCAACGACAACGGCTCGCGCGAGGGGATCGGGGTGTTCCGCCGGGAGTCGAGGAAGATCGAGGGGATATCGAAGGGGTTTATCGATTATGGGGGGGAGTAATTCCTTGAAGGATTTATTGTGTCTTCCCCTGCCGCAATTCCACAGCACTTGAGCCAGCTCTGGGTCGAAGCATAGGTAATTTATAAGCAATTATTGAGTAGATGTTCTGTCGCCATATCTGCTTAGTATTGCATGCAGTCATCGAATGGAAAGATTCAGCAGCACGGCGAGAATGAGCAGACTGAGTGAACAGGACCGACGCCGGACAGTTGGTGCATTGCTAACGGCAATACCGAACCTGAGTCCGGCCGAATTGAGGATCTGCCTGCTTGTTCTGGAACAGAAAACAACACGGGAGATCGCCGAGCAACTGGGTATCTCCGTGCGAACGGTCGAGAATCAGCGATATAGCATTCGGAAGAAGATCGGTGGGAAGGAACACCTGATGCTGGAGTTGATGAAGATACGTGGCTATTGAGGCTGAACAATCCCTACACCTCATAGGATGTCAGTCCCCTGAACCTGCGCTGGAGAGTTTCAGTAAGAAAGATCTCACTCTCGAGCCACGGGCCGGTTGAAATCGAAGTGCCGGTGCATATACATACCCTCCTCTTCGTTCTAAATAATGTTCTGAGATAGAACTGGTAACCCTCCTGGGATACCACTTGCCGCTCCTGGTGATCGGCACTATTTGCCCGTTTCATGATCCCGTACCCGTAGACTACGGTAAGTCCTATCGGACTCAAGGATCATATCCAACCTACCAATTACAACAGTACGACTACTCATGGCACAAGGGCTCTCGATTCATGTTGGATTGAACCATGTAGATTATCATGCATACGGGTCCTCGATGAAATTGAACGGTCCCGGTGCAGATGCCGAGGAGATGTGTAGAATTGCAAGGTTGCAGGGGTTTCAGACCTCGCTGTTGACCGATGAGCAGGCCACATTGGCCGCGTTCCGGTCCCGTGTAAAGCATGCCGCTGACGTGCTCGAGGCTGGAGACATTCTGCTCATGACCTTCTCCGGTCATGGGAATAACATCAGGATAGAGCACTGGTCAGGCGATCCGGCCAAAGGCAGACCCGGTTGCAGCAATCCTCCTGTGGAGAAAGATGGCAGAGATGAAAAACTATGCTTCTACGACGGAGAACTCATCGATAATGAGATATACTCCATGTGGTGCAAGTTCAACCAGGGGGTAAAGATCGTACTGATTGCCGATAGCTGTTTGAGCGGGACCCTCAATTTCTTTCTTCCCGTATTTCGCGGCTTCGGCACCAACATCGAGATGGATGACGAACCTTCGTTGCCCAGCATTCCGGATGACGACATTCAGCCGGATGAACTCCACGATATCCCCCCTACGGTCCTTCTGATTTCGGCAAGCCATGATGATTCCACCACCAAGGCAGCAGGTCCGGGGGAGCGTAACAGCAAGTTTACCCAGGGGCTCCTGAAGGCATGGGAGGCGTTGGGGGCCGACGACACTTACGTTACCTTCTACAGCAGGATCGTTCAGGAGGCAATGGCTATCCAGCCGAGGATCAGGCCCAACTTCGCGGTCATCGGCCGAGAGTCGGACATGATGTCGGCCTTTAAGAACGAACGCCCCTTCTCGATCCAGTCGCCGACACCGCTTCCGCGGGAAGACTCTGAACAGCCGGATCCGGGAAGTGAACCCGGAGCTATGCCTGGAGCCTCAGTTATAGTAAGACCTGCACGCGATATTGTTTCTCCCTATAGACCTAAACCCTTTCCACAGATGGAACATGCTACGCTTACCGTGACCGTTGCAATGGGAAGCCCGGATGGGGCCACGACTCCCATTACGAATGCCCCTGTGATTCTCTTCAACTCGAATATGACCATTAACCGGGTCGTGTTTACTGAGGAGAAGGGAGGATGTGCGTTCGTCGCGGTTCCACCGGGACAGTATTTCATACTGGCAACGGACCCGCCTGCCAACAGATATCGGATGTTCGGTCAGTTCGTTGCCGAACTTCCCGTGGACATCCCTGTCTGCTTCCCTGAGGATCCCGACAACAAGGGGAAGATAAAGGTGACGGTGCAGGTAGGAGGCTCAACTGCCAGTGGCCGGCTCGTCAAACTCTATGTAGCCGGTGGTTCCACTCCCATTGTGCAACAACCGACCGACTCCAACGGTGAGTGCCTCTTCTTCGGTCTGTTTGGCGCATACGACGTCGAAGTGATTGCGAACTCGGTTCCCGGTTGCAGTGATCGGCGAAATGCTATTAATGTACCGCTCGACGACAATACCGAAGTGCGAGTCGATTTCAGCTTCCCCTCGAGTTGCTCGTAGTCGATAGAATCGAAGGCCGACAAGTCGTTGTCTCAGCATGATACCTGGTATGGCGAACAACCTCCATCGGAAGATCATTTATTACACCAGTCGGGCGATAGAAGCTCACGCGATAGGAAGAACTGCCGTCGCCGAGAGGAACCTCCGCTCACTGGAACAGATTGACATTTCGAATCCGTTACACCTGGGATACCGGCAACTAGTGCGAGCAATGGTGACGCGCGAGAGCACACAGCGTATAGAACAACTGCATGAGGCCTACGCGTTGTTCATGGAAGCCAGGGCACATTCGGCTGCTGCGGTATCGCTTCTGAACATCGGTTGTGCTACCGACACGCCACGGCACGCGCTTCCGATTGCGCGCCAGGCTTACGAGATGTTCAGACAGGATGGAGATATTGTAGGCCAGTCGAAGGCCTTGTCGAATATGGGGGCCAATTATCTCCACTTGCAGGAGTACGATAATGCCCGCAAGACACTCCTTACCAGCATTGAAGTTCAGCAATCCATTGGTGATATCGTCGGCGTCGGTGTCGCCACGTTGAATCTTGCGGCCTGCTGTCTCTATACCGGAGAGACTGCGAAGGCACTCTATTACTCGCAGGAGAGCATCTCCTGTTTCCAGGAATACATCCGGGCACAGGAGGGTGGAGACTTCGAATTCGGTGCGCTGGTCTGGCAACCGGGAGGTTGGAGTCGCATGGCTACTGGCGTCCAGGAGTATCTGGCCAATGCCTTCATAAACTACGGGAATGCCCTGGGGGAAATAGGGGAACACGAACGAGCTATCGATGCGTTTATCGAGTCCAGGGCGCTGATGCATGAAATCCAGAACAGCCAGGGAGAGGGAATCGCCCTGAATCAGATCGGGGATACCCTGCTGGAGCAGGGAGACTATGCGAAGGCTGAAGAGTATTTCCGGCTTGGTAAGAATCTGTTCGAGGAGTCCGGGACACGTGGGTATAAGTACGGGGTGGTTCTTCAGGGGATCGGCGAGGCCTGCACTGCACAGCGCAAATTCGATGAAGGGGCCGACTATTATCGCCTGGCGCTTCAGGAACTGGCCGATGCGGAAAACAGAGCCGGGGAAGCCGAGATTCTCCTGTTGATGGGGGAGTCACGGATTGCGCAGCAGGAATACGCAGAGGCCGTCTCGATCCTCAAAGAGGGATTGATCCTCGCACAATCGATCGCGGCCATCGAGATTGTCATCAGGTGCAATCGAGCGCTGGGCTCGGCAATGATGCACCTCGAATCCTCCAATGCCCGAGAATACCTTCTTCGCGCACTACTCCAGGCTGAAGAGTGCTCCATGAAGGTCGAGCAGCAGAATATTCATCGCGAACTGGCTTCCTATTACAAGCTGGTTGGGGAATCTACTGATGCGCTTGCCCATTTCGAGAAATTCTACCTCCTTCAGAGGGAGATCTTCACCGAGAATGCCGATCGGCGGCTGAAGAATTTCGAGACACTTCACAACGTGGAACTGTATAAACGGTCGTTGTCGGAAATGGCCGATAAGATTCAGCAGATAGAGTCCGAACTGGAAGAGAAGAGAGCTGAACTGGGATCGCTGGCCGCGCGTATCATGGAGAAGCAGGAATTCGTAAGGCTAGTGGAGAGCGGACTGACCAAGCTGATCAAAGCGTGTCCCGATCGTAAGGACCACCACGCCCGCGAACTGCTGGAGTTCATCCGCACGGCGGGTGACGTCAGAAGCGATTGGGATGAACTCTCGAGGAAATTCCTGTCGGTCCACCGCGACTTCTCCGACCGGTTGATGGCGCTGGCGCCAACGCTCACTCAGGCGGAGTTCCAGGTATGCGTACTGCTCCGCCTCTCGATGAGAGCCAAGCAGATCGCCAACGTTCTGAAAATAGAGCCCAAGACCGTATACAATCACCGGCAGAATATCAGGAACAAGTTGTGCCTGACGAACCACGAGAATCTTACGTCGCACCTTATCAGGCTCGATGGCAACGGCTTGATAGCCTGAAATTCCCTTCGGTGTGCAATCGGCGAAAGCCTGGCCCCGAGACAACATCCCGTAGGTAATTTATGAGCAATTATTGAGTAGCGATTTCACGGCCGGGCCGGATTACTTTTGTACTCGAAAACGGTTGCGATGTATGGCATTGCCGGGGTAGCAATCCCCGCAGGGGACACCACTGCAGCGGGCAACTGCTACATCGCAACTCACCCAGTTGAAGGTACATCATCGGTGATGGCTGTGGATTCGCGCGGATCCTGCAGCGGAGTTCGACCGCAGGCCTCACCTCCTGCGGATCGATTGGCAATCGGCACCATAATAATCAAGACTCTGTTCTCATTGCCTCCGGAGCGCTCGGATTTCCAATTCATACTATTCAGAGCCGGGCACGCCTGTAATTCTGTAATCCAGTCGCCACGGTTCACACCGGGCGCTCCGGGGGGTATTAAGACTCGATATTGTCGATATTGTATCGCGCGCAGGCTAATTAATATGGACAAAGTTGCATCGGTAATTGCATGCTTCCTGATATTATCGGTAATCACCGAGAAGTGTACAACTATTATCAAGCTTTCAATTCGCCCGCTGCGAAACCCAAGGTTTCTAAAGGAACATGAGAAGCAAAGAGAGTTGTGGATTACGCTTGTATCGTTTCTTGTAGGGTTAGCAATTGTTACTCTCTTTGACCTTCCAATTCAGGCTCTGGTACGAGGAGATGACCCATTACAGGCATTAGATGCAGGAATGTCCGGTGCTTTTGACCGAAAGGTAGACATTAGTTGGCCGGGCTTCTTAGTGGTGTGCGGCTATTTCGCAACCGCTCTGGCTCTAAGTCTCGGATCAAAGTTCTGGCAGGATCTACTTGATTTCATGTTAGAAGCTAGAAGGCTAAAGGGAGCCCTTCAGCTGGAGAGTGCAGCAAGAGCGGGAGAGTCCCGATCGCTAGCGGTGCAATCACGGCCATCGTTGGAGAAGATTGTCGAAGACATTTTGTCGTATTATGGACCTCAGTTAATGAAAGTGGCTCATGTAGTCGGGGTGGGTATTGGCGTTGACACTTCAGTGTCTCCACCACTCCCTACATTACGTGTGCAGCTAGATTCAACTATCCAAACGTCGTCTCAAAGCTTGATGTTTGGCACGCCCATGGACCAACTGCCAACATCAATTGTATTTCCCATTCCATCGGGGGATCCAGTTGTTATTCCAGTGGAAACCTCCATCACAGGACAGGCGCGATCCATGGGGACAACGATTGTGCCGTCTGCCCCAATTGCTAACAAGAATTCGATTCACCATGCTTACGGAACATTCGGATGTGTAGTGAGAGTTGCCAGTGATTCAACTGAATTACTATTGACATGTTACCATGCTGTAAAGAGCCCGAATCAAAGCTGGGGTTTGTTCGATCCCTCCAAAGCCGGTGAAAATGTTGCAGTAGACCCAAAATCACAACAGGTTATCGGCAAGATTATCAAGGCAGTGAGAAATGATAGATTAGACATAGCTTTAGTTGAACCAGACCCAGGATTAGAAATCACTACCACTGTACCCGCCATCGGTAAACTGCGGGAAATCCGAGCTTTAACACGGGATGACATTTACAGTCAAGTACGCGTTCAGATGGTTGGTGCCGTTTCGAAATATCAAGCCGGTATTATTCCACATGGCGGGATATGGAAACTCAAGGTTCAGTATCCGGATAATAGTTTGTGGGAGCTATATGACTTAATCCCGATTAGCAAGCCAGATTTAACACCCTTATCCCAACCAGGCGATTCTGGGGCTGTAGTTGCTGATATGAACGGTTACGCGCTCGGAATAGTAGTTGCATCCGATGATGTACAGAGCTATGCCATTCCGTTCACCACGATCCGTGATCGATTAAACGTCAATATTGCTTGAGAGGAGGCTATGAGTATTTTACGTACTATTTTCGTGCTTCTAATAGTATCATTGTCAATAATTCATGCACAGCCAACAGAACTCAGTTATACCTTTGATGCGACTGCTGATAACTTCAAGCCTGATGTTCCAGTAGCAGAACTTAAGCCAGGAGAGTCTATTAGGATTACATTAAAAGGCAATTCGAACGCAGTAACCACTGACCTCAAGTCAGGTGGAGTCGCTTCTACCAGTCAAACCATTTCACCGTCAAACGGCTCAGCTACCTTCACCGTTCCCACGGACGCGACGGGTGGCGTAATAGTTGAACTAAGGTGGACAGAAGGATCTGTCGCTAAGAGCCAGGATATCCCGTTTACCATCGGATCATCTTCAGACCGTACGGCGACTACTGCCGAGGACTTTTTTCGGCCGATATTCCCTGAATTTGGATCCTCGATCAATAGTCAAGCTGCGAAAGATCACTATTATGTGTTCTTCGACGAGTTCGGGCAATTGCTTAACGATCTCCCAGCCTACATGGACGCAGATGATCAAATCACAATATATGTGCGTGTGTTGACAAAAGACCGTCCCTATTATCGAATACTGAAAACAGAAGGAGAGTATGCCCCATCAGATTTGAGTTTACGAATCCCAGACAAACTGGCGGCAAACGTGAATTCGGCCTCTGATGCTGATTTTACATATATTTCCAGCGGAACTTGGGGCCCGTTTACATCAGCATATTTCAAGTTTGATATTGTTAATGCGCGTGCGGCTAATGGAGGGATTCTTTCGTCTATTTCTATTCCCATTCACTCCCTATATCACGCTGGGTTTGGTGCCTCTCTTGTTGCTTCAACGCTTCAAAATCCACAGTTCAAGACGGTGACATTGTCCAATGGAGTAAAGACAATAGTTGAAAGTGGTGTCGGTAACCGAACGATCATGACAATAAATGCGATATGGTATTGGAGAATATTTAGCTCGGACTTCTGGAAAGGGAGACTATATGTCAGTGGTCGAGATATCTTTACTGAGGAACCTTTCTACGAACGCCTTTATCCGACAGTGGGAGTGGGGCTGACAGAAAGTTTGACGGAAAACTATTTTGTGGGATTGACCTGGGAATTCGCGCGTGGAGGCAGTGTAATTGTGGGAACACATTTCGGTAAGGTTAGACAGTTGGCTGACCGAAGTTTTGTTCTTGGTGTATCCCCGTTCACTGGTAGCGATGGTGAAATCGTTACAACAGACTATTGGTGGTCGCGCCTCTTCTACGGCGTTACTATTGATACCCGAGTAATTAACGCGCTTTTCGGCCTACGAAAGTAACAATGCTGGCGTCTTAGGGCTAGTTTGAACAGTCTGCAAGACTAATAAGAAGATAATACCAGTAGAAGAGAACGATTGAGTCTAATAACCAATTTGTGCCTCCGGATTGGGCGGAGAGTTGTGTTAGCCGTATATGTTAATTGATTGCGATAACCATGTCGTAGACTATGAGCGATCCTGAAATCAATCCAGGAACTTGTTACTGTTGAGAGGCTTTCGGTTAGTATTCCTAGACGCACAACAAAAGAGGCGCTACCCAAAAGTAGCGCCTCTTCTATTAATCACCCCTGAACCCCCACCGACTCCACGAACGTTCCCTGGCCGGGTGGCAGGGGCGGAACCGGTGTCTCCTCCGGCCCGTCGGGTGGCGGGGGGGGAGGCTCGGGGACTTGCTTGTGGGCAGGGTAGAAGATCAGCAGCAGGAGGACGCCTACTGACACCGCCGCATCGGCGATGTTGAAGACGTAGAAACGGCTCAGGTGGAGTCCTAGGATGTTGATATCGGGGATATCGACATCGATGAAGTCGACCACCTTCCCGTAGAAGAGGGGGCCGTAGCCGAAGATCAGGCCGTAGAACATACGGTCGATCAGGTTCCCGACGGCTCCTCCCAGAATCAGTGCTAGCGCCAGACGGAGCCCTGTGATGCCATCTTTGTCGGTCCGCTTCAGCAGGTAGACCAGAAAGATCGCTGCTGCCAGCGAGAAGCAACTCAGGATCACCGGCATGCCGAAGTTCAGCCCGAAGGCCATCCCGGGGTTCTCGACGTAGGTCCAGCGGACGATATCGCCAAGAAATGACCTGCTCTCGTAGGGCATCATCCCCTGATGATGGATGCCGAAGAGGTCGAAACCTCGTACGGCGAACTTTGCGATCTGGTCCAGAAGGACCAGGATCGCGGAGAGGGATAGGAGTTTACGCACGTCGGGGCTCGCTCACTGCTCGTTGTTTGATTCGATGGACATCCCGGTCTTTTCCATGTGGAGCTTGCCCGGCTCGCACGGCTTCGATGTGTTCTTGTAGACGGTGCAGACCTGTGTAACCGGAACCGCCATCAGGCGCTCGCTGCCAAGGCGAAGCCCGCAGATACGGCAGAGGCCGAAGGTCCCATCCTGAATGCGGCGGATCGACTCGTCGAGCTTCTTGATGTAATCGCTGACCCGTTGCGCCTGCAGGAAGGTCTTCTCGCGCTCCATCGCGTCGGTCCCCTGTTCGGCCATGTGGAGCGAGTAGGCGCTGTTGTCGTCGCTGTTCTCGCTCGAGGTCATCTCGCGAAGCTGCTCGGTGAGGGCATCGAGCTCGTCCACCTGTTCGGTGCGAAGCTCGTTGATCATGTTCCGGAACTTATCGAGCTCCTTTGCCGGCAGCGGTGCGCTGGTGTTGGTGCCGGTCGCCGGGGAGTATATATCTTTTGCTGGTTTTTTCGGGGTTGATTTGGTTGCCATAGGAGATGTTTTCTGAGCTCGTGTATCTGCGGATCGTAGGGCAGCGCTTGCAGCAGGTCTGGCCGGCGTGGCCTGGGATTGCTTCGTTGTTACCGGCGCTCCGGCGTTTGCCGGCTTTCTTGCCGGCGTGGCAGGAGAGGCTGCGGCTTTCCCGCTTCCAGCCTTGGCCGCGGGAGCTTTTGCTGCCGCCGCTCTGGCGGCCGGCGCCTTAGCCCCCGAAGCCTTGGTTGCCGTGGGCTTCGTTGCCGGAGCTTTCGCCGGGGCCTTGGCAGCGGGAGCTTTGGCGGCCGGGGCTTTCTTCACTGAAGCCTTGGTCGCCGAAGCCTTCGTTGCCGAAGCCCTGGTTGCCGGAGCCTTCGCGCTCTTGGCTTTCGTTGCCGGAGCTTTGGCTGCGGAAGCCTTCGCCGGAGCTTTGGCAGCCATGGCCTTCTTTGCGGGGGCCTTGATTGCCGTGGCCTTCTTTACCGGAGCCTTTGCCGCCGGAGCGGCGTTTTTCTTCGTCGAAGCAGTAGTTCCCTTTGCGGCCGGCTTCTTGCTGTTCTTCGCTGCCATAATAGGTGTTCCGTATGAACGCGATGTTATTGATATCAGTTCGTCGTCATCGTTTCCGCCCGTATGAGCCCAATGCGGCACGGTTGTCCGTTTATATCGACTTCGGTCATCTGTTCCTGATCCCCGCCGGAGTTGAAATCCACGGCCAGGGTCTCGAGCATGATGTATTCGCGCTGTGACTGGAGCGCGCTGGCCAGGACCGCGTCGCCGGCGAATCGCAGGCGGATGCGGTCGGTGACATCGAATCCGGAATCCTTCCGGAGGTTCTGTACACGATTTACGAACTCCCGTGCCAGCCCTTCATTTTTGAGCGGCTCGTCAAGTTCGGTGTCGAGGGCCACGGTAACGGTCCCCTCGGAAGCCACCAGCCACCCCTCTATGTCCTCGTGCACGATCTCGATATCTTCGGGAAAGAGGGCAAAGCTATCACTCCCCGTAGAGATAGTCAAGGTTCCGGAGCGCTGAAGTTCGGATACCTGCTCGGATCCGAGCCCGGCGATGGCCGCCGCCACCGCCTTGGCGAGCTTGCCGTATTTGGGGCCGATCGTCTTGAAGTTCGGCTTCGCCTTCTTCCTGACGATGTCCGATCCCTCGTCGGCTCCCACATACTCCACCTGCTTGATGTTGAGCTCGTCCTTGATGATCTCCTCCACGGCACGCAAATCCTCCTGCTCGGCACTTCCGGCCACTGGAAGAAGGATACGGCGCAGCGGCTGGCGTACCTTCAGCTTCGATTTCTCGCGAAGCATGCGGGCCAGGGCCACTACCTGCTGGGCCAGTTCCATGCGGCGCTCCAGGTCGCGGTCGATCGCCCCGGCTTCCGGCTCGGGAATCGTCGCCAGGTGGACCGACTCGGCCTCCTCCAGCCCGGTCGTGGTGTTCAGGGCACGGTAGAGATGCTCCGACAGGAAGGGGGCCAGGGGGGCCATCAGCTTCACCACGCCGTTCAGGCACTCGTACAGGGTCTGGAAGGCTGCCAGCTTGTCCTCCGACATCTCCCCCTTCCAGAACCGGCGCCGGTTTCGCCTGACATACCAGTTCGAGAGCTGCTCGACCGTGAAATCGCTCACAAGCCGCATTGCCCGTGTCGGGTCGTAGGCATCCATGTGGGTCCGGTATTCGGCAACCACCGAGTTGAAGAGCGAGAGTATCCAGCGGTCCAGATCGGCCCGCTCGGCTACCGGAATTGGCTTCTGGCCGTAGGTGAAGCCGTCGATGTTCGCATACTGCGCGAAGAAGCTGTACGTGTTGATCAACGTGTTGAAGAAGTTCCCGATCACCGTTCGCGACAGATCGGTCTCGGAAAACTGCGTCGGCTTCCAGGGTGGTGAGTTCGTGATAAGGTACCACCGGGTTGCATCGGCGCCATATTTATCCAGGATCATGAAGGGGTTGACCACGTTCCCCTTCGATTTCGACATCTTCTGCCCCTTGTCGTCCAGGATCAGGTCGTTGACCAGGATGTTCTTCGACGCAGGCTGCTGGAAGAGGGCCGTGGCGATTGCCAGCAGGGTATAGAACCAGCCGCGTGTCTGGTCGACCCCCTCGGCGATGAAGTCGGCAGGGAACTGCCGGGCGAAGATCTCCCGGTTCTCGAACGGATAGTGCCACTGGGCGAAGGGCATCGCCCCGGAATCGAACCAGACGTCGATCAGCTCCGGCGTGCGGCGATACACCCTGCCGTCGCGGCGGAAGATGATGTTGTCGACGAAGGGCTTGTGCAGGTCGATTTCGATTGGTCCGTGGTCAGTAGTCAGTGGTCCGTTGCCGGAATCCATCCCACGGTGTGGCTGGCCGATCGCCTGCCGGAGGGGCTCGATCGTGCCATCGCTATGCTCGTAGTCCCCCTCCATCAGCTCTGCGATCGAGCCGACGCAGAACATATCGGCCGGATCCGACTCGTTGACCCAGATCGGCAGGGGAGTTCCCCAGTAGCGGTCGCGCGAGAGGGACCAGTCCTTGTTCTCCTGGAGCCAGTTGCCGAATCGTCCCGAGCCGATCTCCGGCGGCTGCCAGTTGACCCCGTTGTTCTCGACGATCATCCGCTCGGCATAGGCCGTTGTCCGGATGTACCAGGAATCGCGTGCGTAGTAGATAAGGGGGTTATCGCAACGCCAGCAGTGGGGGTAGCTGTGGAGGTAATCATTGCTGAACTTCAGCACCAGCCCCCGGTCCTTCAATGCCCGTACGATCTCCTTATCTACCCCCTCCTCGACCTTCTCCTGGAACTTCAGGGTCTCTTTCCAGCACAGTGGGATCCGAAGCTTGGAATTCACGTGACTTGAAGTCGCG
>JADMIO011070281.1_pt1 | contig 45439 bp, 44 predicted proteins | sample 8958161 | NCBI WGS metagenome assembly JADMIO01 (sample SAMN16585339, study PRJNA669376) | soil metagenome | isolation source: Crop rotation soil | place: USA: Cullars Rotation, Alabama | collected 2011
GCGACAACTTGTCCACGTGGAATTCTAAGCTTAGGATCCCAATGTGCTGGAAAGGAACCATGGTGCCGTCCTTGCGGATGAACGTGTCCTGACGATTCCGCAGTTCGATCAGTGTTTGGAGGACCTGAGGGCCCGGGCAGTCCGCGGCAGGATAGGGCGTGCCGTCCGGATGCAGGTAGTGCGTGAGATCATGCAACTTCTTGCTTCGGAGTTCCGCCAGGGTCCAGCCGAGCATCCGTTCAGCCGCCGGGTTCATATACGTGACGCACCCCTCGAGATCCACCGTAAACAACCCGGAGGCGATGTTGCTCATGGCGAGGCGGAACGTCTCGTCGCTCTCGCGGGTGACGGCCTCGGACCGCTCGTGCTCGATGGCGAACCGCATCTCGAGCGCACGCTGGTCATGGTTTGCCGTGGACAACTCAGTCCTCCTCATGGCGCTGGTCATCTGACGCAGTTCGAGCCACGACGACGTCGACGTCTGGCGCCTCGGTGACGATTCCGTGTGCGACCGCATATCGGATGAGTGCCGCCGTCGATCTGATCCTCAGCTGCGTCATCGTCCGATACTTGTGAAAAGCGACCGTGCGGACCGAGATATTGAGGTCAGCTGCCACCTCCTTCATGGAGTGTCCGCTGGCCAACAGCCGAAGCACATCCCGCTGACGGCCCGTCAATCCGTCAGACGCCTTGCTGCGGGCGGCCGGCGTCGAAGCGGCTACCTCCTCTGCCCGCCGCGGCGACGCGGCCAATCGGTCCTGCGCGACCTGACGAATCGCGAGTCGCAGTTCCTCGGCGGCCGCACGTTTCAGCACATACGCATCTGCCCCGGCGCTGTACGCTTCAGCGGCGACGTCGGGATCGTCGTTCGCCGTGAGGAAGACGAGTCTCACGTCGGGGAGCAGGTGTTTGAGTTGCCGCCCGAGCGCGACTCCACTGAATGGCGGCATCGCAATGTCAAGGACGACCACGTCCGGCCGGAGGCGCCTCGCAGCATCTACAACGACGTTGCCGTCGTTGATCTGACCCACGACGTCACATTCGGACTTCAATAAGTTGGCGAGTGCGTCGAGAATCACGAGGTGATCGTCGACGAGGAGGACACGGGGCAGCGCCATACGGGTAGGTAGTCCGCGACGCCGTGGATCATGCAATAGGAGCGGTGCCCTGCACATCTGCCATTTTGTCTGGTCGTCCAACCACTCGCGCTGTCATCTTCTGGCAGTGCCGGGTTCGCACGGCTGCAGCTGTTCGAGACCTCATCTCTGCGCAGGCCTGCGCGACCGCTCGCCCGTCGTCCGTCTGACTGGAGGGCGGCGAGCCGAGTCGTCGGTGAACGTTGTCTACCTGATTAGGACGCAGGAGGAGAGCCGCTATCTGAACGTCACGCCCATCGAGATCCGCACCGAGTGCAGGTCCACGAGATCCGCGTTCACGCCCGATAGGCGGCCAGGCATTGCGGCGTGCAGGTAGCGCACGTCACCACGTAAGCCGACGTGCGAGCTGAAGAAGCCCATGAGGCCGGCACCGAGGTCGTACGTGGGTTCGGTGATCGACTGCGACGCGTCAGGGAGCGCCGATGTTTCGAGACGCGTCCGCATGAAGCCGAGTCCACCGGAAATGAACGGCCGGATCCCGGCGCCGTGCGTACCGCCGATCGGCACGCCGAGAATGAAGTCGCCCATCACGGTGATCGCCGAGCTGTTGCCCAGTAGCCTGCTCGAGCGAAAGAAATCGGGGAAGTACCCGACGTCGGCTTCGAATCCGAAGATACCGGCCCCCATGTATCCCGTGGTGACGCCGAGGGCGCTTCGGCCATTGTCGGTTGCGCTCTGGAGGTTCGCGCCGACCCAGGGGGTCACGTATCCCTCGGCCCGCACCTGGCTCGGCGCAACGATGGCGGACGTGGCGAGGCAAAACAAACAGGCACGAACCGGGGCAGCTCGCATCGTTTGACGATAAGGCTGCAAGAACCACTGACACGGGATCGCGAGGATTCCACTAACAAGTGGTCTGGAGCATCCCTGTGCGCCGTGACCGGGTCTCAGCTGACGGGAGATTCTCGCTGGAAGGTGAGCCGCCGCGCCGACCCCTAGCCATCAGACCCTGGCAGCGGCGTCGCTTCTACGCCCGCCCCCAATCGACCCTTCGGCAACTGCCGTTCGGCAGAGCGCGCGCTGCCGAACGACCGCTGGCGGTGGACGGATCTGTTGTCTCGGCATTTCGCCGGCCAAGATCTTGGCCGCCTTTGGTCGAATTAGCCGCTCGATTACGCCCGTTGGCGTACCGGCGACTGCCCCGGGCGTCGAAGTTCGGCCGCGCAACCCCGCTGGAAATAAGAGTTTCTCTACGCCACCCGTCCAGGCCGCGTGTGTTCTCGCTTCGCGCCCCGGAAAGGTCGAGGTTTTGCAAAACGTACGGCTACACCCGACAAAGGCCGGTTAAGCACTTGAGCCCTCCTACGATGCACGGCGCCAACTCCGATCTGGCAACCCCTCATCCGAGAGCGACCGGTGGGGTCTTTCCGCAGGCCGAACCTCGCCCGCATCTGCCTCCTGACACGCTCACACGCGAGTTCAGTACCTTCCGCGTCGACCGTATTCCGAACCTGTTGGCCGAGTGTTACGCGCTCCGATATCAGGTCTACTGCGTGGAGCGCGCTTTCCTGGCGGCGTACGACTATCGGGACCAATGCGAGAGCGACGAGTTCGACCGGTATGCCTGGCATTTCGCCACCGTCGATTCTTCCGGCGCCGTCGTAGCGACGGCGCGCCTCGTGCTCCCGAGCATTCTCGGCTTGCCGCTGTTCCGCCACTGCACAATCTTTTCGGAAGAGCGCGAACTGCATGATCCGGCTCACTCGGTCGTCGAGGTGTCGCGGCTGTCGGTAAGCCGCCGGATTAGACCGGCGGAACTGTCGCTCGCCGGCAGACCCCCCGGTGCGGCGACCGCACTCAGGGACGCCGTCGGATTCAGCCTTTACCGTGCGCTATACCAGGACTCCAAGCGTGCCGGGTTCACGCACTGGGCGGTGGCGACGGAAGCGTCGCTCCAGCGAGCCGTCCGCCATTACGGCTTTCCGTTCAGGCCGATCGGACCTCAGGTCGATTATTTCGGGCCCGTGACCCCTTACCTCATGAACCTGGGGGTTTTCGACAGCATCGTCCTCGGCGGCACGAGACCCCGCCTCAGCGGGTTCCTTGACGGACTCGAAGACCGCTACCATCCCCAGACGCTCTCAGCCGCCTTGCCGTCGTTTCGATGACACCGGTCCGCAGATCTAGATCGGGTCTGGGCAGCGTGGATGTCCGGCCGCTGCTGAATCGTTCGAGGCGCCAGGCCATTCGGCAGTTCCGCCGGGCTGCCGCGAACGTTCCGTTCTATCGACGGCTCCTCTCTAAGCGCGGGGTGCGAGCATCGAGAGTGACGAGCCTCGAATCGTTTCAGGACTTCGTGCCGGTGATCACGAAGCAGGATGTCTTCGGGCATCCACTTGCGCATCTGCTGGCGAACGGTTCGTTCGACGATGTCGAGACCCTTATCTCCAGCTCCGGGCATACAGCTCAATCATTTTCGCTCGGGTTGATCGGCCGCCGAAGTGCCGCTTCGATGGTGCGATCGACGGACGAACTCCTCGAGTACTGGTTCGGTGTCACGACGACCCGGACATTCGTGATCAACACCTGCGCAATGGGCGTGAAGGTGCCGACGTCGCTGCCGGGGATAGACCTGTCGGTGCGCAGCGACAAGGCGGTTGCGATCCTGCGGGCGATGCGCCCCTACTTTCGCCAGTTCATCGTCGTCAGCGACGTGTACTTCCTCAAGAAGATTCTGGAAGAGGGCTCGCCGGACGACTGGAAACGCCGGCGCACGCACTTTGTCATCGGAGGCGAGTGGTTTCCCGAAACATATCGCACGTATCTTGGCCACCTGCTTCAGGTCGATCTTGAGGACCGCCGGCCGCGAAGCTGCATCCTTAGCTCAATGGGAGCCGCCGAGCTCGGCTTCAGCCTGTGCTTCGAGACGCACGACACGGTGCGGCTCCGGCGGCTGGCCATGTCTGATCCGAGGCTGTGCGAGGCGCTGTTCGGTCCCGTCGACACTGTCCCCCTCATCGGGCACTACGACCCCCGGCGGTGGTTCATCGAGCTCGCGAAGGACAACGAAGTCGGGAGAGACGGCGGGTTGTTTGTGTTCACGAACGTCGATGCCGCGTCGGCCATGCCGCTGATCCGTTACCAGACGGGCGATTCCGGATTCCTGCTGTCCCATAGTCGAGTATCGGAGGTGCTGAAGGAATTCGGTTACACGGCCTGGCTGCCCGCTCTGAAGATGCCGCTCATCGCCGTCGCGGGCCGGACCGGTCAGTCAGTCAAAGCGGGAGCGCACAGTGTGCGCGTCGAGCACCTGCGGGCGCTGCTTTACGCGGACCATCGTCTGGCGGCACAAACCACCGGGCAGTTCCAGGTGGAGGAAAACGGACGGTGCTTGAAGGTGCACATTCAGCTGAAGCCGCACGTCGAGGGTCGCGCCGTCGATGCCGCCCGAACGCGTTTCTCGAGTGTCATCAACGAGCACGTCGCCGCCGACGTGAGCGCGGTTCCGTACTTCGATTTCCGGCATGGCATGGCCATCGATTACGAGCGCAAGTTTCAGCACGTGACCCGTGAGAACCATGTATCAACCGTGTCCCGCTGATCTCGCAGAAGTCCCGTGTCCGGTGTGCGACGAGCCGCAGCACACCGTTGTTCACGAGTTCTCGCCCTACAAGGTCGTGTGCTGCCCGGCCTGCAACGTTCGCTATCTGTCGCCGAGGCTGCTCGAATCGGCCATGCGACGGATGTACGAGGACGACAGGTACTTCGAAAACGGCGACGTGGGTTACAAGAGCTATCTGGAGCAGGAGGAATCGCTCCGCTACTCGTTCAGGCGATTCGTCCACCAGATGCACAAGCGGAAACTGACCGGCGGCGACCTGCTGGAAGTCGGCTGCGGCCATGGGTTCTTTCTCGAGGAAGCCCGGCCATATTTTCGTCGTTGTTCGGGCGTCGACTTCTCACCGGCCGTCGTGGACAGCGCTCGCTCGCGCGCCGATCAGATTTTTCAGGGCGGCATCGACAGCATCCCGCCATCCGAGCAATACGACTGCATCGTTCTGATCAGCGTAATCGAGCACGTGTATGAGCCGACTGCGTTTCTGCTGGCGCTCCGCCGCCACCTGCGGCCGGCAGGCAGGCTGGTTGTGGCCACGCCCGATGTGAGCGGAATCTTCCAACGCATGCTCGGTCGCCGCTGGCCGGGCTATCAGGTGATTCCTGAGCACGTCGCGTTCTACAACCGCGGCACGCTCGCGTCGCTGATGCGCAGCGTGGGACTGACCAGCCTGAAGACGGTGCCCTACCAGCGGGCGTACCCCGCGCATCTCGTCGTCGACGAGTTCAACCTTTGGCCGACAGTTCTGAAGAGGCTCGGACGCCGGAACCTCGTGTTCCCCGGGTATATGACCGCACTCTCCGGCATTAGTCCGGGCGCGATATGAAGGGCCGCCGATCGTGACCGCTCAGCGACCCGAGGCTCACCGAACTCTCGCCAGGCGAGTGACGGTCAACTATCCCCTGAACACGATCGTGTGCACGGCGCACCTCGCGATGAACGCGTTCGTCCTGTTCGTGTTTCCGATGGCGTTCACCCCGCATCCGGGGCTGGCCGTGTGGGCGGTGTTCGCAGTGTCCTGCACGAGCAACGGCCTTTTTTCCGTGCTTCACGAGGCGATACATCGTTCCCTGGCCCCTGTGCAACGGCTGCCGCTCGTCGGGATGTCGGCGAACGAGCTGCTCGGACGCGCTGTCGGCATCTGCTTTGGGTCGCCGTTCGATTTCGTCGCAAGTGCCCACATCACCCATCACAACGTCAACAGGAGCCGGCACGAACAACTCGAGATCCTCGCCGATCCGATCACTCCGAAGGAGCGCAGGTCATTTCTGGCCGGATACTACTTCTTTCTGATGGGAGGACTCTACGAAGCGGAGCTATTCATCCCTCTCATGCTGTGGCTCCCACGCTCTACTGCCCGGGCGCTGCTCGCACGGCTGTTCCCCGCAGGTTCGACAGCCGACCACGCGCTACGGCGGATCTTCCGATCGCGGCGCTACCTGCGCGCCATCCGGATTGACGGATTGCTGATCGTTGCGAGCATCGGGACGTCAGTCGTGTTGTACGAACGCTACGCCTGGATTCTGGCGATCCACTTCGCGGTCCGCGCCCTGCTGATTTCGTTCTTCGATTACGCCTATCACTACGGCTCCCCGACCGACGACCGCCTGCACGGATTCAACCTCAGGCTGCCGCGCGCCTTGTCCTCGACAATTCTCAACTTCAACTATCACGGGATTCATCACCGCTACCCGGCGCTGCCGTGGCGCGGCCTGCGGCCGGTGTTCGAAGCAGAAAGTCTGGTCTTCGACAACCAGTTTTTTGCGCAGGCAGTCTCGCAGCTGAAAGGGCCGATGACGCGCGCGGCGCTCGACAAGTTGGTGGAAAGGGGGCGGTGCGCGCGGCGAGGATCAGAGATCCATTGCGATGAACAGGTCGACCGCTTGGGGGTCGAGATGAGTGCCGGCAATCGTACGAAGGTGCGATCTCACTCTGCTCTCATTCCAGCGCTTCCGATAGGGACGGTCCGACCCCAGGGCGTCCCACACGTCTACGACGGCGAACAGCCGGGCAGCGAGCGGAATGGCTTCACCCCTTAACTGCCTCGGATAGCCGCTGCCGTCCCACTTCTCATGGTGGCACCACGGAATGTCCAGCGCCGGGCGCAGGTACTGAATAGGCGACAGCAGTTGGTAGGCTTTCGTCGGATGCTCGCGCATCACGGCCCATTCCTTCGGAGTCAGCCTGCCTCTTTTCATCAAGATGGCATCGGGCACCGCGATTTTTCCGATGTCGTGGAGCAGCGCGCCGCGCCGGACATGCACCAACTCGTCCTCCGGGATCCCGGCCCGACGGCCGAGGGCGACCGTGATGTCGGCCACACGCGCGGAGTGACTGGCCGTTCCCCAGTCACGCAGATCCAAGGCATTCGACCACCCCTCGATGGTGGTGTCGTAGGCGAGCGCGAGGTCGACGTGCGATCGCTGGAGACGTTCTGAGGCCTGTCCGACGTCGACGGCCATCGCCGCCTGCCCGGCCAGCATTTCGAAAAAGGCAACCCATTCCGCGTCCGGATTGAAAAGGGTACGCCCTCCGACCATCAGCACGCCGACCAGCCGGTTCTTTGCGACCAGCGGCGTTGCACACGCCCACCGAACGCCGGCGGCGGTCAACGCCTGGGAGAGGCCACCGGCATCGTCGCCGGTGTCGGCAATCCGAACCGTGCGACGCTGAACGGCTGCTCTCCGGAGAAGGTCGCGATCCACAGGCTCGGTCGGCGCGCCGAAGGTGGCGATCGCCGTGCCCAGGCTCGCGACGGAATGAGACTCCTTGCTGCCGGGGGTGGCGAGAAAGATGGCCGCTACCGACGCGTCGAGCCGCTGCGCGGTCTCATGCAGCACGATGTCGAGCGGGATCTGAGCGTCCGTCGTGCCGAGAATCGCCAGGTCGATCGCGCGAAGCGACTGAAGCCGCTCGATGTGGTGATGGAGATGCTGCTCGGACCTCTTGCGCGCCGAAATGTCGAGGGAGAGGACGAACAGCCCTTCAGGAACCACCTGAACGCGCAGTTCGAACCACGCACGCGATTCGTCGGGGTAGGTGAACTCGCTTTCGAGATTCGCCGTCGTCCCGGTTTCGAGGCATTTCCGGAGCGTCTCGAACATGGACGTGCGCTCGATGCCCGGGTACACATCCATCATGGTTCGGCCGATGACGGCGGCCCGCGGCCTGCGCGCGTGACGTAGTGCCGCGTCGTTGAGGTACAGGTAACGCCAGTCGTGACTGATGATCTGACAGCCCTCGATGAGATGATCGAGGATGCCGAACGTCGATGCGGTTGCGGTATGCATCAGACGCCCCCGACCATTGGTGCCTCCGTTGTGGCCTCCACCCGGAACCACTCGACGCGGTTGCGCCCGCCGGCCTTGGCCCGGTAGAGCGCCTCGTCGGCGGCGTCGATCATCTGCTGCACGCTTACGTTGCCCGACCGCGTGCCAGCGACCCCGATGCTCGCCGTGAGCGTCACGTTGGCTTCCCGCGCGCCGATCGGAGTCGAATGGACCGCTGCACAGGCGCGCGCGGCGACGATGGCGGCGTTGTCCACGTCGCAATCCGGCAGGACGATCAGGAATTCCTCGCCGCCGTAGCGCCCGATTACATCGTGCGGCCGCAGCACCGATCGGATTCGGGCCGCAGCTTCGATCAAGACGGCATCGCCCGCACTGTGGCCATGGCGATCGTTGATCCCCTTGAAGTGATCCAGATCGGCGATCATGACCGCGACGGACGTATGGCTACGCGACGCACGGCGCCGCTCAACCTCGAGCCGGTCAACGATCGCCCGCCGATTCAACGTGCCCGTGAGATGGTCATGCGTGGCCAGCCGGCGAAGCTCTTCCTGGGACCGCAGCAACGTGTCCTGCAGATCAAGAATGCGGGCCGCCGATCGGAGCCTCGCTCTCAGTTCGGCGGTGTCGAACGGTTTGGCGAGAAAATCGTCGACGTCGGCGTCAAACGCCGCCAGCATGTCGGCGTGATCCGCGCGAGAGGTCAGTAGAATGACGTAGACATAAGGGTCGACCCGCTTCCTCAGCTCGCGGCAGACTTCGAGGCCGTCCATTCCCGGCATCAGCCAATCAAGGATCGTGAGCTTCGGCGCGTCGCTCGATGACAGCATCCGCAGGGCCTCAGCGCCGTCCGCGGCGGTCGTCACCTCGTGTCCGAGTTTTCGCAACGTCGCGGCAAGTACCTGCCGCAGGATCACGTCATCGTCCGCGATGAGGATTCTCATGCGTGAGTGGCGGCGCCCCTCGGCGCGGGTGCCGGCCCTGTCGGCGGGCGCATGCCGTGCAGCGCATCGCGGGCCTGCGCGAGGAGCGTGTGGACGTCGGCCTTGAGCTTCCGCGCGTCCGAGTCGATCGCGTGCCAATCCACCGAGCCCGCCGTCGCGGCACTCTCGAGGACCGACGCCGAGGCGGCGACGTCCGTCGCGGACAATTGAGCGGAGACACCGCGCAGCGTATGTGCCGACAGGCGGAGCTGGCCCGGGTCGCGCTGCGCGATCGCCGCATCGATCGTCGCGAGCAGGTCTGGACAGCCGCATACGAAACCATCGATCAACGCCAGCACCAGCTCGTCGTCTCCGTCTAGACGAGCCCGGATGGCCTGCAGGTCGAGGCCGCCTGCCGTGGGTGGTGTCTCGACGCCGAATGCTGCCTTCTGTTCGACGACCGCCAGCAGCGCCCTTTTGTCGACCGGCTTCGCAAGGTATCCGTCCATGCCGGCGGCCAGGCATCGCTCGCGATCCGATTTCATGGCGTGCGCGGTCATCGCCACAATTCTCGTATGCCCGCCGCGTTCGGCATCCAGCTTCCGAATCGCGCGGGTCGCGTCGAGCCCGCCCATGATCGGCATCTGGAGGTCCATCAGCACGAGATCGTATGTGTGGTGTTCGACCGCATGCACCGCTTCGGCACCGTTGTTGACTACTTCCACCACGTGCTGCCGCGGAGCGAGCAGACCGCACACGACCTTCTGATTGATCTCGTTGTCCTCGGCGAGCAGAATCCGCGAGCGGTTGACCGGCTGCGCTTTGGGCGCGTCGGATGCGGGCGCCGGGGCCTGCTGGCGGCGGTGGGGCGCAACGGACGCCGCGATTGCGTCGAATAGCTCGGCCTGCCGTACGGGCTTCACGAGGAACTCGGCTACGCCAAGGCTGCGGCACCGTGCGGCGTCGCCGTGACCGGCCGCTGACGTCAGCATCACGATCGGCGGATGCGCCGGCTGACGAACGATCTTCTCGGCGAGGGTAAAGCCGTCCATTCCGGGCATGTTGGCGTCGAGCAGCACCAGATCGAACACCCGCTCCTGACCGCGGGTGTCGGTGAGCAGCTGGAACGCCTCCGATCCGCTGCCGGCAGCCACCGGCAGCATGCCGATCCGCGCCAGAAACTCCGATTGGATCCGGCAGTTGAGCGGATTGTCGTCCACGACGAGCACGCGGAGCCCGCCGAGATCGCCGTCGTATTTCCGCTCCGGCACCTCGGCGGTCGGCAGATCGAGGGTGAAGTCGAACGTGCTCCCGACGCCTGGCTCGCTGTCAACGCTGATTCGGCCTCCCATTAACCCGATCAGCATCGATGAAATCGTCAGCCCCAGGCCGGTCCCGCCGAATTTCCGCGTCGTTGACCCGTCGGCCTGCCGGAAGGATTCGAAAATCAGCGCGTGCTTGTCGGCTGAAATGCCGATCCCGGTGTCGCTGACGGCAAAGCGCAACCGCACGGCGCCATTCGGGAGCACCGCCTCCGCCCGCACCTGCACGAGGACGTGCCCGTGCTCGGTGAACTTGACGGCGTTGCTGAGCAGATTGATTAACACCTGGCCGATCCGTCCCGGATCGCCAAACACGCCTGCAGGGACGTCCGGCGGGATATCCGCAATCAGTTCGAGCCCTTTGCTGTGAGCCGCCGGCGCGACGGACCTGAGCGCCTCGCCGATGACGTCACGCAGCGACATCGGTACGGCTTCGATGTCGAGCCTCCGCGACTCGATCTTCGAAAAGTCGAGGATGTCATTGAGAATCTTCAGGAGCGAGGCGGCGGATGTCCGCGCGGTCTCGAGCCAGTCGCGCTGCTGTTCGTTGAGCGGTGAGTCGAGGGCGAGCTCCGTCATGCCGATGATGCCGTTCATTGGCGTCCGGATCTCGTGGCTCATGTTGGCCAGGAACTCGCTCTTCGCGCGACTCGCCTCCATGGCGGCGTCGCGCGCGGTCAGCAGCTCGCGATTGGCCGCGACGAGAGCGGCGGTCCTCGCCTCGACGGTGCGCTCGAGCTCTCCTTTGTGATGGCGCAGCTCGTTGTCGCGCTGCTCGATCTCACCCAGCATCTCGTTGAATCCGTCGGTCAGGACCCCGACTTCGTCGTTGCGGAAGCGCTGCGCGCGCACCGAGTAGTCGCGGTGCTTCGAGAACGCCCGCGTCACCGACGTCAGGTGCAGAATCGGGGCGAGAATGAAGCGCTGCAGGCGAAGCGACAGCAGCAGGGTCACCGCGCACGTGCCGAGTAGGACCAGCAGCGTGATCCCCGCGAACTTGTTCCGCCGGTCCGACAGCGCCTTCAGGTCCGACTCTATATAGAAGGTGCCAACGACGTCGTGGTTGAAGACGATCGGGCGGGCGAGCTTCAGCGTGACCGGGGTGAGTTCGTCGATCGCCTTGCCCGTCGCGATTGCCCGGGCGAGGATCCCGTCGAAGCCGTCGACGCTCGGACGCCCCGACCGGCTGAAGCTGGCGAAGACAATGCCGTTTCGGACGATTTCCGCGTTCAGGATGTGCGGGTTGATCGCGGCGGACTGCAGCGTCTCCGTCGCCGCGCGGACATCGTCGAACACTACCGCGGCCGTGCTGTTCGCAACGATCACATCAGCGAGCGTTCCGACGTCATTGCGCAGCCCTTTTCGCGATGTGGCGGTATCGAAGACGAAGAGCGCTGTACACGCGAGTAGCAGGGCGATGCCGCTCATCGCCATGTTCGAAATGGTGAGCTGCCGCCGCAACGACAGCCAGGCTGAGCGCTGTCGGGTGTTCGGCAGTACGGCGGCGTCGCTCGCCACGTTGGGCGAAGAGTTTCCGGCCGCCGACGTGATGCTGCGTTCCATAGGTGGTCGCGTAACGTCCCCCAGATATGCGGAGCGGGGACGTACGCGATATCGGCCGCTAAGTGCCAGCTGAACAGTTAGTTACCACCATTTCACGAATGCCGACTCCGTAATTCTGATGACAGACGTGTAACCCGCCTCGTCGTGGCCGTCGACCCGGGCACGATCACGGGGCTAGGTCGCGATCGACCGCCTGAACCCCACACAGCTCCTGTTCTGCGGCTAAACGCGAGCCGCCTCCACGCCGATAACACCTTTCGTGCGGTTATGCAGTCGGACAGAAGAGTGCGGGTTGCAACGGCGAGGTCGTGGCCGATGGCGCTCGACTCTGGCGCGTCGAGCCGCGTGCTCGGCGATCGCGGTCGCGTTGACGCTGTGGTGCCCGTTGTCCTGGTCCCAGGACGTCACTGAAGGAGCGCTGAAGGGCGCGTTCATCTACAACTTCGCGGTGCTGACCGTGTGGCCGGCCGACGCACTTCGTCCGGGCGCTCCGATTCAGGCGTGCATTCTCGGCGACGAGGCGGTCGCCTCGGCCCTCATGCGGAACGCCAAAGGGCGTGAAGTCGCGGGCCACCCCCTTGTGGTCACGACTCCCGGTGACAGGGGGGTGCAGAGCTGTCACCTGCTGTACGTCGCGGCTTCGTCCGCACGCTCGGCCGCAAACGCGGTGGCGTCCGTGGCTGGCGCGCCTGTCCTCACCATCAGCGACGTCGACGAGTTCGCACACACCGGCGGCATTGCGCAGTTCTTCGTAGAAGGAGGCAAGATGCGGTTCCGGGTCAACCTGGCATCGGCCAAGCGCGCCCGGATTCAACTGAGTTCGCGACTCCTTTCACTGGCGGAGCTTGTCCATGACTGAAGGTCGCGAAACGAAGAAGACCTCACGCGGTTGCTGGCGGTGGAGGATCGCGGCATTCGCGTTCATCGTCGTCTTGGGTGCGCCTCCGGGACGCGCCACAGCCCAAAGTCTTCAGGACCTGAGCCTCGAAGAGCTGATGCAGAAGGATTCTGGGCGGGTGTTCGGTGCCACCGAGCGGATGCAGCCGGCAACGCAGGCGCCGGCCTCCGTCTCTTTCGTCACCGCTGAAGAAATCAAGCGGTACGGCTACAAGACGCTCGCCGAAATCCTTCGGGGCGTTCGCGGCATGATCATCACCGACGATCGCGCCTTCAGCTATGTCGGGGTCCGCGGGTTCGCGAAGCCAGGCGACTACAACAGCCGGATCCTTCTGCTCGTCAACGGTTACCGCGTCAACGACAATGTGTTCGGGCAGGGCGAAATCGGCTCGGAATTCGGTCTCGATCCCTCGATGTTCGAGCGCATTGAAATCATCCGGGGGCCGGCGTCAGCTCTCTATGGAGACAGCGCATTCTTCGCAGTCGTCAACGTCATCACGAAGACTGGAGCGGCGCTGTCGGGCAGCTCGGTCACGTTCGAGACGGGCTCCTACGACACGAGCGTTCTACGCGCGAACCTCGGACGGCGGTACGCCAATGGCCTCGATTTCGCGCTTTCCGGAACGATCGAGCGCAGCGGCGGCGTTCCGCGGTTGTACTTCCCGGAATTCGACACGCCCGAGACGAATCACGGCATTGCCGACCACCTCGATGGGCAGCATCTCGGCCAGTTCTACGGGCGCTTTCACTTCGGCAATTTGACCGTGACCGGCGCGTACGGCACGCGGGAAAAAGACATCCCGACTGCGTCATTCGGCACGTTGTTCGACGAGCAGCGGTCAAAGGAGCGCGGAACCGACCGGCATACGCTTGTCGATTCCGAATACGCGCTCCGCACGACGGGCATGAACGTGACGCTGCGGGCGTCGTTTGATCGGTTCACGTACGACGGGGTTTATCCGTTCGCCACCGATCAAACCGCAGATGGCGTCCAACTGGGACTCAACACCGTCGTCGGTGATCGCGTCACCATCGGCGCGCGGGCCACGAGGCCCATTTTCTCGGGTCAGACGCTTACCGCCGGAGCCGAGTTCATTGACAACGTGCACCAGTTCCAGCAGTCGCGGTTCGTCGATCCGCCGGCCGAGCTGTTTTCGCTCGATCGGCCGTCATATCAGAAGGCCGTGTACGCGCAGGACGAGGTCGTCCTGCCGCATTCCGTCAGCGTGACTGCCGGCCTCAGATACGACGCCTATGCCGACTTTTCGAAGGTGACGCCGCGTTTGGCGGGCGTCTGGACGCCGACGCACAATCAGTCGTTCAAATATCTCTATGGACGTGCGTTCCGGGCTCCGAACGCCTATGAGTCGAATCCCGTGTACTTCGGCGATCGGGTGCTGTCGCTCCGGCCCGAGACGATTGCGACCCACGAAGTCGTGTGGGAGCGGTACACGGCGGAATGGCTGCGCACCTCGGTGTCGGGCTACTGGTACGATGCCGATCGTCTGATCACGTTGATTCCGGATCCCACGGCTTTCCTCGGCGGCAGCACGTATGCCAACGAGGGAGAGGTTCGGGCCAAGGGTTTGGAATTCGAGGCGCAATTCCACGGTAAGCGCCGTCTCGAAGGCATGGTGAGCTACGCACTGCAGCATACGACCGACATGGACACCGGGGTCACGCTCCCGAACTCCCCGAAGCAAATGCTCAAAGTGCGCGCGAGCATGCCGATCGTGACGCCTGGATCGTCGCTCGCCGTGGAGGTGTTAACCGTGGGCCCCCGTCTGAGCCTGGCACCCGCGACCCTTCCGACAGCGACGACCGCCAATCTGTCGCTCGTGCAGCCGTTGAGCCGCACCTTTGAGGTCTTCGGCCAACTGCGTAATGTGTTCAACGTCCTCTATGCCGATCCGGCATCCAGTGCGAATGTGCAGGACGTGATCTACCAGAACGGCCGGACCTTCCAAGTCGGTCTCCGTTGGAACCTGCAGGGCAAGTAGCCTCTGCGCGAGCGAGCGCCGAAGGACTTACGGTCGTAACAGCGGATTTCGTCTTGACGACGTCGATCGGCACACCCATCGACCCCCAAAAGTGACGCGCGAATTCGAAGCCCTACTCCGGGGCGCCGGGCTTGATGTCTTGAGCACGCCCGCGGTTTTCGCTTGCACGGTCCAGACGATTCGGCCAAGCTGCTCGGCAAATGCCAGCACTCGTTGCTTCAGTCCGTCCACCCTCGGCGTGCCAAGCGAAGTGATCGGCGCCGTGCTGGTTTCACCCTGGGGGCGCAGGGGTTCTGTCTCGTCATCTGCCTTCGATCCTTTTCTGATCTACATGAGCGCACCGCGATTCGCATCGAACATGTCATTCGCGTCGGCATTCGTTGCGGTCATCGCTGCCGTAAAGCCACGGATGTCGCCTGCGACGCCCGGTGATAGTGTGGCACTCACGTGGTTGCGCTCGTTGGCTGGCTGACGTCGAGTCGACTGCCGGTGTCGCCTGACTGAATGCGTCGGGCGTGGACCGCGAAGACGTGCGGATCGACGGTTGTGCCGCGCTGCTCCGCGTACACCCGCGTGAACTCCGCACCCAGCAGCAGAATCTGACACGAGTAGTACACCCACAGCAGCAGGATCATCACCGAACCGGCGGCACCGTAGCTGGACGCCATGCTGCTCTGGCCGAGATACAGGCCGATCACCTGTTGACCGAGTGTGAAGAGCACGGCCGTGACGAATGCGCCGGTCGTCACGTCACGCCAGGCGAGCCGCACGTCAGGCAACACGCGGTACAGGAGCGCGAACAGCGCCGTCGTCCCGACGAGCGAGACGAGTACTTGCACTCCGCTCCACACGAGCGGAACGCTCGAGGCGTCGGGTGAGAGCCAGGCGCTGAATGCCGCAAGAGCCGCCGTCACCGCGAGCGAGACCATCAGCAGAAAACCGATCGCGACCACCAGGCCGAAGGAGCGGAGACGATCGATTAGGAACGCCTTGAGGTGCGCACCCGGATTCGCCTTCACACGCCAGACCGTGTTCAGCGCGGCCTGGAGCTCGAGGAACGCACCGGTCGCGGCGATGACGAACGCGATGCTGCCGATCGCGGTGGCGACGATGCCCGCCCGTCGCTGACTCGCTCCGTCGAGCAGGCTTTGTACCGCACGCGCACCCTCGCGCCCGACCAGGTGATCGAGCTGGTTGACGATCTCTCCGCGGACCGCCTCGCTGTTGAAGACGAGACCGGCGATCCCAGTGGCGACCAACAGTACGGGCGCGATCGCAAACAACGTGTAGTAGGCCAGTGACGCTCCGAGGCGCAGAGCGTCGTCGTCCCACCAGGCCTTGAGGGCGCTGCCGGAGATGTGCAGGATGGCCAGCGTGCGACGCCCGTTTCCTCGGGTCATGGCACTGAGCGCAACATCCCCGGGCCGATGGTCCCGGTCAGCCACTCCTCGGTCAGCCACGCATCCACGCCCAACACGTCTGCTTCTGAACGGCCGTCGGTGACCGCCTCGGCGTGGGTGGGAGACATCGCGTGCGCGGCGTCGCCCGCCTTCATCGTCGACAACGACTCGGGATTCTTGTTTGACACGCCATCAGTGTGGGCCGCTCTGGTGATTCGCGCTATCCAGTTCGGAACACTCCTGACGCGTGTGCTGTTTCGCACATCACTGGCGCAGCTCAGGCAGTACGATCGCGCGAATCGAGCGTGCTGGTGCTCCACGAATTTATTACTCTCAATCGGGATGAGATCATCCGGCGGTGCCGGGCCAAGGTGGCCACGCGGTCGATTCCACCGCCGACGGACGCGGAGATCGATCACGGGGTCCCCGTGTTCCTCGATCAACTGCGGGATGCGCTCCGCCTCGGCGAAATCACGAGCCCGGAGATCGGGAGGAGCGCGATCCAGCACGGGCACGACCTCCTGCGGCAGGGATTCACCGTGTCGCAAGTGGTGCACGACTATGGCGATGTCTGTCAGGCCATTACCGAACTCGCGGGGGAACTGAACGCACCAATCAGCACCGGCGACTTTCGCACGCTGAACCGATGCCTGGACGATGCGATCGCCGGCGCGGTGACCGAGTACGGACGTGAGCGTAATCAGTCTGGCATCGACGGCGAATCCGCACGCGGGACCGAGCGGCTCGGATTCTTCGCCCATGAATTGCGCAACTTGCTGAACACCGCGCTGATGGCGTTCGAGGTGCTGAAGACCGGGAATGTTGGCGTAGGGGGCAGCACCGGCACGGTGCTCCATCGCACCCTCAGGGCCTCACACTCGCTCGTGACGCGTTCGCTGGCGGAAGTGCGTCTCACACAGGGGATTCAGAACCGGGAGCCATTCCGTGTCGCAGAGTTCATCGAGGAACTCTCTTCGGCGTCGACATTGGAGGCGAACGCGCGTGGTGTCAGACTGACCGTCACGCCAGTCGACGAGGCCCTGGCGATTGCGGCCGACCGACAAGTGCTCGCCGCGGTGGTGGCAAATCTCCTGCAGAACGCCTTCAAGTTCACGCGGCCTGGTACCACCGTCACACTCAGGGTTGGCGCCAGCGCCGAGCGCGTGCTCATCGAGGTCCAGGACGAGTGCGGCGGCCTGCCGAGTGGGAATGTCAACGAGCTGTTTCGCCCGTTCGAGCAGCGCAGCGCCGATCGAACCGGCATCGGTCTTGGCCTCGCCTTCAGCCGATGGGGCGCGGAAGCGAACGAAGGCCGGATCTACACGCGGAACCTGCCTGGGCGAGGATGCGTGTTCACCGTCGACCTGCCGCGGCAGCCACTTCCCACCGTTGTGCTCGTTCAGTCGTAACGTCCCAACGCCATCGCTCTATAAGGACCTCCGCGTTGCGAGCGACGGGCGCTCGTGGCAATCTGTACGTACCAGAATGACATTCGGCGCCCGAATCGCTGGAGGCCAAGTCGCAGAGTGCGGCACGACCCGCTCGCGGGTGAACTTCTTCATGAACAAGTTTCGGAAGCTCGGATTCATCGACTACAACGGCGCGATCAAGATCAACAACTCGCTCCTGAGCGTGGTGCTGCGGGACTGACGCGCGGCAACCAGCAGGTCCAACCGCGCGCCAGCGGACGCTCGTTAGAGCGACTTCAGATACTCCACCAGGTCTCGCTGCTGGTCGGTCGTGAGACCAAGATTCCGAACGCGGCGACAGCTTGCGCACGTGCGACCGACACGGTGCGTCCGCGCGCCGCGGTGGCGGCATCGAAGCTTCCGGCCGGAGGTGGCGGCGCCGTGAGACTGTACTGGTACGCGCGCAGCGCCGGAAGCTTCGCGGTGACCATGTCCGGCGCATGCTTGACGTCAATGCCGAGCCGCGGGTCGGCGAAGTTGCCCTGCCCGCCCATCTGCGTGACGGGAGTTCTCCGATTGCCTAAAGCGTATGCCAGAGGTGAGACTGCCCGCTGTGCTGAACCGGACAACGAACGGACGGTAAGCAATTGGACCGACCACGCGCGCATCCCGTGCGATTTAGGACAGCTCTCGTGCGTCAAGCCCTGTACTCTGGCAACAGGTGATGTCGTGAACGAACGTGGTGATAACGACGTGGTCCGCGAGCGACCGAAAGACCGCACGGCCGCCGAGGCTGCCCGACGCGAGGCGGAACAGTTCCGGCGACTCGCTGAAGAAGCTCGTGAGGTTCGTGATCACCATCGCGAAGCGCTCGAAACCGTTCGACAAGAACGTGAGCGGCTGCGAGAGACCGCTGAGAGCGCGCGGATCGCGAGCGAGGACGCACGCATGGCCGCCGAGACGGCGCGCACGGCGAGCGAGGACGCACGGGTCGCGGCGGACGCTGCTCGGCACGCCGTGGTCGATGCCGTCCGCGCGACAGCCGATGCGCTGAACGCGTCGCTCGAACAGATGCGGGTCGTGGAGGACATGCGGAGGACGCTGCGCGAGATCAGGGACGTGCACAAGCTCGACTTCAACTAGCGGCACAGTCATGTCCACAACGCAACAGTGCGTCCGGGTTCGAATCGCGGAGAGTGGTACAGCTGATGGGCGAGGTTCAACGAGTACTGGGGTTCCTCGGGATCTACGTCATTGGCTCATTCGTCCACGTGCTATTGGTCGTCGCAATCGTGCTGTTCCTCACGACCTTACGGCGATCCTCGATCAACGGCCAGGCGCGTTTGCGGAATCGGCTCGATTGTCAGTGAGCGAGCACCGCGCCGCACTGGCCAAGCGGACGTGTTGGTCGAGCGACTGGCTCGACCAAGCTACGCGCAACGGAGCTGTCGAGGCCCTCAGTTCTCGGAACGCAGCCAAGAGCAGCTCCAGCTAGACCACGTCGACGTGGTGTCAATCACCGACGTCGAATTAGCCGCCGCCACGCCGCCCGACCCGTATGCCGCTGATTTACAGAAGCTGCAGCTCGCGCGATAGGCTGCCGATCTCTCGCGATTGCATCAGCAAGATGATTCCGACATCACTATCACGAAAGCGACGGTGATCGACCCGAACGATCCGTACAGGTCCTCCGGCGATACGGATCGCGACGCGCTGCCACGTGCCGATCGAATCGCTGGTCGTGGGGCGTTGGCCGGTATGACACGGGAGCTCGTTTGGGAAGGGCCTACTTCACCCGGATGGGCCAAATCGACTTGTGTCGTGCTCGTTGGCGTCGAGCGAGAGAGCGGGCGTGCCGAAGATCTTGAATGGCGTCCTGCAGGTGTGCGATCGCCACGTTCACTCGAGCATATCCATCGACGCGGGTGGGTTCAAAGCGTGCAGTGTGGTGGCGAATTTCGTCGAGCAGATGTTCGACGCGGGCGAGTCGTTCTTCCTCGACGTCCCGTTGAAGTGACATGACCTAGACTCATACCCGATGCTGCATCAGTTCGTGTGCCTGATGACGCGTGTTCTGGGTCGATATTCAAAGGTGCCGCCGCAGTAGCCGCAGGCGAACTGCTCCCACTGCTCTGGTCGCCCGAATGTCGCTTTTAAGTGTGTGCCCCGATGTGCGAGCAGCTGGTCGCAGGTTGGACAGCGGATCGACAGCGACGGTCCTGATTCTTCCGTCAGCGTCGGCGTCTTCGCGGTGGTCATTGGAGTGTGTAGGACGATCTTCCTGCGATTCGCAACGGTGTTCAAGCTGGTGGAACTGCCAGTGCGTTGGTCCTGTTAGTTGACGAAGTCGGAACATCGAGGCCTGATGACTGACGAGCCCTTTTAGTCGCTTTGGACGGCAACATCGAGTCGCCAGGCGGGCTGATGTTGTTGGCGCTTCTGGCGCGGAGTCGTCGCCGGGGTTCATTTCTCAGTCGTGGACTGAGCGGTGTCTCCACTTGTCGATGTGCGCGTGAAGGTCTTCGATGTGCGCACGTAGCTTGACGCGGTGGGCCTCGTGTTCGGCGAAGTCGACGGGTCGGTTTTGGAGATCTGAATGCTGTTGACGCAGCTCCTCGCTCCTTTGCTTGAGACGTTCGTGTTCGAGGACGAGCGCGTCCCACTCGTCGATCGTGCAATATGCGTCAGGCATCGGCGAAATCGCTCCCATGCTAACGCAGACGGCGGTGCCGAGCGCAGGAAACGAAGGGGCCAGTGCTGGACGTTCGCAGGAGGCGACCGAACGTGAGCACTAGCCCCATTCTGCCCGGTGCCGCCGGGCAAACGGTCGAGGGCGCGTCCAGCGAGGTTAGGACGCGCTCGTGATCGAGGTGCCGATCGAGCTGAACTCGGTGTTGACGGCATCGCGGACGGCTGACATGCCGGCAATCGCGCCGATCGCGATCGTCGCCGCCAGGAGGGCGTACTCAATCAGGTCCTGGCCTTCGGTTTCAGTGACGAGACGGCGCAGCAGATTCTTCATGACTTCTCCATCGATCGTGGAAGGCTCGGCTGACGGGGAAGCCGTTGCCAACGTCGAGCAGGAACACGTTATCAAAGGGAGTAGACCGATCGGCACAGCCTCGTCCGTGATCGTGGGATCTCGATGACACTGCGTTTTCCGGAGGGATACATGGTCCGCTCGGTCGCTTGCGCAGACGTTTACACATTGCGCATGGATCGCGCGGCAGTTCCAAGCGCACGGCGGGCCAAATCGCACTGAGGCACGAACCGTTCTACTCACCGAACCGAAGACCACCCACGCCACGAACGGAGCCGCGGCCCGGTGAACCGTTGTGGGTGGTGGTGAGGAATGGCAGCGATCGGGTGACCGCAGCGTTGAGAGACTTCGGCCCGACTGGATGCGAAGTGCAGTTGTCCGCCGTGAGGAGTTCCATGCGTCGCGACGATTCGAGACGCGGGATCAGGCGATCGCCTATGCGGGGCGTGCGCAAGAGCGATCTTTAGAAGGATGGGTGGCGATCGTGATCAAAAGAACGCCAATCCGAACGCGATCATGGCGCCGAGGAGAGCGATCGCGAACGCATTCAGCCAGAGGCTCCCATCAAGAGACTTCCGAACGCGGATGGCCATCGATTTTGCCCAATAGCCTGACCGTTGTCGTCGCCACAGCTATCAATGTCGGCCGTCAGTCATTGGCGGACGCGCGGCTCATCGTGAATGTGTGGCCGCATGCGTTACAGATCACCCAGGGTTCTGCGTCGCAGGTGCAGAGTCGTATGGGCGCGAGGTCCGTATCCACGCTCGCACACCGGATGCACGGCGGCGTGGAGGCACACGTCGGCGGAGTAGGTATCTGGGGGACCGGCGGAACAAGACGCGAGGTCGGTTGTGCCATGTTGCTCTCCCATCACTGATGGCGATGTGGACGTCGGCACGACGGCGGGCGTGCTCAGGTACTACAGGAGAGGCGGGACGCCGTCAAGGTTGTTCTTAATCGCATTACTGATGGGCTTTAGGATGCATGAACAATGATCGATTCCTTCAACGCACCGCGCCTAAGTTGCCGGTAACGGCCATCGCGCCACTCGGCGACGATGCCCTCAAGGCCGCGGCCACAGCTCGCGGCGAACAGGTCGCAGCCACGCTGCTTGGGAACGTATTGATCTGATTTGCTTAACAATTCGTGCGAATCGTCGCCTAATTCCGGTCTGTTCAGCTGCTCGAGATCACGCTTCGCGCTTCGCGCGCGTCCCGCCGAAAGTCCTCGGAACATCAGGGGAATCGGTCGCGCCACTGCTTGTCGATCGCAGTCGCAAATGGGCTACCGACTCTCCCGCATCCGCCGCGACCTTCATCTGACGCAGGCACGAGTTCTCTTGAGATTGCCAACACGAATCCCGCGCATATCGCCTGCGAAACGAGCGACCCACTAACAGTCACGACAGGTGGTGACCAGTACAGCGTTGGGATCGACGAGTCCCTCTCAACGGGCGTCGAATTAGCAGGGCCTGCTGGTACGCGATATGCGGCGGCCCGCCTTAGGAATGGGCAACCGGTCAAATGGGCGTCATCGTGACGGAACCCGAGCTCTCGATTGACTCAGTGCCCTTTGACACGGGCACGCGTCAGCGATTGAGGCGTCTCTTGACGTCCGCTCAGCGCCAGCGGCTGATGGCGTTGGCGACGCGCGTGCGTCTGGCGCCGCGCAGGACGATCTACCAGGAAGGTGACGTGCTGTCGGACATCTTTATCGTCGGTGAAGGCTTGGTGAAATCCTTCCGCGACCTGCCGAGCGGGAAGAGACGGATTGTCGCCTTTCTCTTTCCGCGGGATGTCTTCGGTCTCGCTGAACATGGCCGCTACGTCAACACGACGAGGACGGTCATCACATCAACCGTCTACCGCCTTCCGCACGATCAGCTTACGGCGGCGCTGCAACGCGACGCTGACTTGCAGTTCCACTTCTTGTGCAAGATCACGGAAAAGCTGCGAGAGGCGCAACGGCAGGCGATTGCCCTCGGGCGACGCGATGCGATCGGTCGAGTCGCGATGTTCCTCAAGATGCTCGAGCCAGTGGTCATCGGCAGGAGACATGACGCGGTGATTCCGGTGCCGATGCGTCGAAGCGATATCGCACAGTATCTCGGCCTGTCGGTGGAAGCCGTCAGCAGGGCCACCCGAACGTTGGCCCTCCGGAAGGTTGTCGTCTTTGTCGGGAGTCACACGGCCCGGGTGACGGATCGAATCCAGTTCGAATCGCTTGCCGCCGCCGCGTGAACCGTAACCCTTGATTTGAATCAATACACCGGAACGTCCGCCCAATCTAGGATTCTGTCCGTCTCAATCAAGATGCCCACCCCCGGCCGCGTGCTGGTGGTCGACGACCACGAATTGTGGCGGAGCCACATCCGCGCCGTCCTGCAGGACCACCCTCACTGGTTGATCATCGCTGAAGCCTCAGACGGGCTTGAAGCGGTCGAAAAGGCGCAGGCTTTCAAGCCCGACGTGATTCTCTTGGATATTGGGCTGCCGAAATTGAACGGTATCGCAGCGGCCCGACACATTCTCGCCGCCCTTCCTCACGTAAGAATCCTATTCCTTAGCGGGCATCGATCTCCAACGATCGTCACGGTCGCACTTGGTACTGGCGCACACGGGTACCTTTTGAAATCGGACGCTCACTGCCTTCTGCTGGCGATGGAAGAGATTCGCGATGGCAAGGCATTCATCAGTGAAGGGTTGAACAAGGAACCGCTGTGACCGTGTGTTTGAATGCAGAGGTGTTTTTTCGCAGAATGAGACTCTCGCGAATGTTCCACGGTCCATAGGGTGATCTCAATCTACCGTGAGCCGATTATCCGCCTCTCGGAACGTTTTGCTTTCTTGCGGAGCCGTGCTTCGTCTCGCCTGGCAATTTCGGCACGCGCGTCCGCTCTCATTTGTTCGAGAACCTGCGGCGCAATGTCATCGGCGCGACTGACCAGAAACGCGCGCAATCGAGGGTCGCGGAAGTGTCGCGCGCTCTTCAGGCCGGCCTCTTGATACTGGCGGACCAGCTGGTCAAGTAATGCGCCTGATGGACAGCAGCCGCTCCACGATTGTCTGGTGACAAATGGAGCCCGCACTTTTTACGCGGTCAGTCGATGGACTTGGCGGGCCTGAGGGCGGCACGGGCAGCTTCGACTTCGCGCTTGATACGGGCCAGATCGCGAGCTTCGCGTGCGTTGCTCTGTTGGCAGGCGTGGTCGCATCGGTACCCTCGTTCAGGGTGACGAACGCGATGCCCAGGGCCTGGAGCTCCTCGAGCAGGGTGATCAGGTGCCGGAGATTCCGCTCCAACCGATCGAGGCGCCAGACGACGAGCACATCGAACCGCCGGTGACGCGCGTCCGCACGCAGCTGATTGAGTGCTGGGCAGCGGCTCTCCGCGCCTTCCCCGGCGGCTGCTGTTGGGGGATACCTGTCTACGCTTTGCAGCCCGCTTTCGACTCCGCAGCCATTCAACGCCATTGGTTCCTGGTTCACGCAGACAAAAGTCTCTGTAAAGCGTCATCGCGTCCACCCAATCAGGCCCCAGGGCACAGATTGCGAAGGATTCCGAGGAGACGAGCTGGAGCTTGTATTGCTTGCCGCCGCCAGTCGTCTCCGCAATACAACCCGTTTTAGTTCGAGGCTTCAAATGACCATCAGACCTCGACAATCCTTCGCTGTAGTTGTTGCAACGGTGGGAGGCCTCCTCCTCGCCCATCCAGCTCAATCCACCCCAATCCCACCGACTAGCTCCATCACGTTCGATGACACGTCCGCCAGTGATTTGGTAGTCGTGACGTGGACCAGCAGCGTCTTTACGAGTGCCAGCGTTTCTGGCTTCGGATGCACCGGCACGAGCAGCGCCGCGTCAGGCACAGTGACCTGCTCAGAAGCTTCGTCCGGCGTCTCTGTTCCAATCATCTTCACAGCCACTGGCACCGGAACGCTGAACCCGGGCGACCCGACAACGCTGAACGTGAACATCTGGGAAGATGTTTTGGGCGGGACACTGAGCGACTCTCTTTCCCTTACGCTTACCCAAAACGGACCCAACGTGACCGGGGTCTTCACGTTTCTCTCGGATGCGGACGGCGGACCCGCCCTCACGCCGCTCACAGGGGGGGCGTGCCCTCCGAACACGACCCCAGGGGAGACAGTCGCACTGTGTTCTTTCCTAGAGGATGGTGGTGGAACCCTTAACGGAATACTAGCCCCTAATTCCGCCAATCCGTTCGCCGTGAACGTTTCGGTCGAAGCCTCGGAAGTGCCCGAACCAGCGTCACTGTTGTTGTTCGGGAGCGGTCTTCTCGTAGGAGGTCTGAACCGATGGCGCCGGCGGGGGTAGCCTGCCGCAAGATTCTCGCCCAGCCGAAAGGCGGCTGATCTTCATCGGGGTCTAAATCAAGCACCCCTACCTCGACGCACTCTGTTCGCGATGGCGTACCTCAGCATGCTGGGAACTGAGTACGTCACTGCGCCGGTCTGCTGTTGGCCTCGCGATCGATGACGTTTCCGGGCCTGCAGCACCGCCGGACCTGTAGATCCACCGTCCTCTTTGCGAGCACCGAGGTCGTTCCGACGGAGTTCCCACGATTGCGTCGCGCGAGCCTTCTGTCCTGCCGTTTTCGCATGTCAGGATCAGGAGGAATTCATGAAATCCGCTCTCTCGCTCGTCTTGATTGTCGCGCTCGCCTCGCCTCTGCCTGTCGTCGCACAAGACCGTATCAACCCGACCGCAGGCCCAACCAGGAGAGCTATCGCACCCGAGTTCGCGCGAGCCGTCCTCCCCCAGACACATCCCGTAACCTTGGACTGGTCCCACGTCCGGAAGCTCGCGGCGGGCACGCTGATCTTGGTGACCCTTTCCGGATCACAGGCGCCGCTTCGAGGCTACGTCGTGCGAACGACGGAAGGCGAGTTGACGGTCTTGAACGTCGCTGACCCGCCGGTGCCACTAGCGGCCGCAGCCCCCTTGCACGATCTAATCGGGCGACATCCCGAATGCTTCGACGGGACGAAAACATGTGGTCCCTTGGTGCGCGGCCCAGTTCGCATTCGACCCGATGGCGTCTTCATAGGAGCTCAGAAGATCGCCGAGCTTGCACAGCTCCTGGAGACTGTTGCGCGAACCCAGGTCAACGAAGTCCGCACTCCTGTTGACGGCGTGAACTGGGGCGTACTGGGTGCTTGGCTCGGCGTCGCTGCAGGCGTGATTGTGTTTCTCGTTGCCTGCCCCGGGGGAAAGTGCGGCGGCTAGCCATGGGCGTGTAGTGCGATCCCACGATTTGGCGTCAAGCCCACGCTCCTCGCTTGACGCTTGCTGTTCGCGCAGTACGTAGACCCAACAGCGGCTGCGCGGCGGCCGTGGCTGGTGAGATGGCGTCGCGTGAGCCATTTCTGGGGCCTTTTTCGCAATCAGATGCGGAGGGGAAGATGAAAATTGCTGTTTCGCTCACGTTGGTTCTGGCGGTGATTATGTCGTCGCTCCCAGTGGCCGCGCAGAGCAACGGCGGCCGCATCTCACAGTCCATTTCACGGGAGGCCGCTCGACTTGTAGCGGGTCAGCGGACCGGGAGTCAGCCCGCCGTGGACTGGTCGAGCATCCGCAAGCTCCCACCTGGCACGGAAATCACCGTGGTCACAGGAGACGCGCAAGCTGGTAAACGTTATGTTCTCGCGGCTGACGACTCCGAGCTGATCGCCCTGAACGTGTCTGACCCGGCGATCACGCCGGATGTCGCAAAGGCCTTGCGGGACACCGCGGCCGCCCACCCAGAGTATTTTGAGCCGCAGAAGCCGGGAACGTCGTTCTTGTTGAGCAAACGTGTCTCCCTCAGGTCAGAGGGTGTGTTCGCGGCGAATCAGAAGGTCGCTGATCGTGACCAGATTGTCCAGAGAATCACTCGCGCGGACGTGCAAGGCGGCGCAATCACAATCACCACTGGACCGCGGCACGTTGTTAAACACGTCGTCATTACCACGTTGATCGTCATTGGAGCTGGTTACGCAATCCTCGGCATCACATGTGCCGCGACGAACTGCTTGAAATAGGGGGCAATCGAATGTGGCCAGACGTGATCTCGTGTTCGATTCAACGGATGGGAAGATGATGGCCGTTGATGTGAGGCTCGGCACGACCTTCGAGGCCGGCGTGCCTCACGTCTTGTTCAAAATGCCCGACGCAATCGCTCTAAGCCGCTTCGTGCTGTCTGCCGACGGACAACGCCTCTTGTTGCCTTTGACCACAAGGGCTGCCAAACGCCCGACGTTGACCGCGCTGCTGAATTGGACGGCCGAGCTCACCAAAGTGAGAACGGTGGCTTCCGGCCGGCCATTAAGGGCCCGGCGACCCTGACCTTCGCCTCGTCAGGGTCGTATAAACCTGATTATCAGACGTAGATTTGCGGGGTCGACTTTCGCCCCCGCTCCGGCCGGCGGCCTCCCCTCCGAACCAAGGCACCCCAATTCTCGTATCGTATCCATATGAAGACCATGCGCCGTGCCAGCGTGGCTGGTCTGCTCGCCCTGACCTTCATCGTCGACGGCTGCGGCCTGGACGTCACCCGCAACGAGAACGGCGCGCGGAATGGCTTCAACGCCACCGGGCCGGCTGGCGTAATGTCTGTCCGCGTCGAGCCTGAGGTGGCCAAGGACATCGGCCTCCAGGTCTACCCGGGTGCTGTGCCAGCACACGACGACGGCAAGAACAATGCGGACGTGAAGATGTACACCCGCTGGTTTGCGCTAAAGGTCGCCGCCGCGAAATTCGATGCTGATGCCGCGCCTGCAGACATTCTCACCTTCTACCGCCGGGAACTGAGTCAGTACGGGCCCGTGGCGGAATGCCCTGGCCAGAGCTGCCGTGACAGCTCCTCTTCCATTGCGTCAGAGACGCAGCTCTCCGCCGGCTCCAAAGAGCGCCGACGGATCGTGGTGATCAAGCCACGCGGCACCGGGTCTGAGTTCTCGATGGTGTATACGCAGACGTGGGATGGACAGTGATCACGGCGATCGATTGATCGACGTCAGACATCGCCTCATGAGCGGAGCAAGCGCGCTGTTCATCACCTGGGCGGGTCGATGCTCCGAGGTTTGTTCTCCTCGCTCATTGCCGCGTCGGCAACGCGGGAGCATGCCTCAGCGATGACGCGTGGGACCGCGGCCGTTCGTGGATCGAGTTCCCCTGCCGCCAACAGCCCACTAATCGCCGCCTGAAAATATCCTCGCCATGCGACGAGCTCGTCTGGTGAAAGGACTCGATCTTCTGGTTCGCTCATACGTGTTCCCCCAAGACTAGCCCTCCTCCAAGCCAACGCTGCACGGCAAGGGCATCTCTTGCATCTTGTCGTCAGACGGATCGTGTTTGTATCCGTCGAGCAGCGCGAGTCGACCCTTGCCGAGACAACGTGTGTAACGGCCTATTGATCGCCAATACCTCAGTGGCGTGAGATCAGGGGTGGACCTGCTGATGCCACCTCCTCCGCAGGTTCGGGCGGGATTCGCAATCCTGATTGATGCCCCGATCAGGGTTACGGACCCGCCACTCCCATCACGGCGTCGCCTTTCAGACACGTACCGCCCGCGACCCGCTGACCCTAGATTCGCGAAATTGTCCCGTTCACACTTCTGGCGAATGATCGCGCCCGCTGGCGAGCCCTGATGGCGCTCCTCGCCTTGAAACTCTCGCCGCTATAGTTGCATTGACTTTAATCGAGTGCGCAGCGCCTGCGCTCGCGCATAGGAGGGCGGAAACATCTTTAGGTAGCCTCGCGCATCCACTCGCGAGACGTGGGGTGGGACGTCCTGGGGGTGTCCGAGTCGTTGCGCTGTAGACGGGCTAGATTGTAGATCCGCGTGACCATCAACGCGGTTCCGTCAGGCAATTCCCTTCGAGCGGACTGGAATTTCTTCGATAACCACTCGAGAATCTCGGCGCCGTAACGAGTCACGCCAAAATACGGAGGGAGAAAGCTATTCGGGTCGTAATGAGTCACGTTCGCGTCCACGACGAGCCGACCAGGATAGATAGCGCCTTCGCTTACGAGCTGCCAATAGACGCGCATCATTCGCAACAACAATTGCGCGCGGTGGCTTCCGTTCACAACGTGACGTACTGATCCCAACCATCAAGGTCGAGTCGATTCCAGGCTCGGTTATGTCGAAGTCGATTGAAAAAGATCGTGCGGGCCAGTTCGTCATCGGCCGTGAAATCGTCGAAATCAATCGGTTCCGGGGACATGGGCGATTCTCTCAACAGAAGGGTCTCCGAGGATCCGGCGGGCGGCCATTAACGGTGCAGATGATCACTCTGTGATTCTTTCCCACGCCACTAGCACAGTCCTCCGTACAGACGGGTCGGCCGTCTGCCACGTCTTGCCCTCGTCATACGACACCATAGCGCCAGCCGATTCGGCATTCCGGACGCGCACCGTCATCACGCGTTTGTCGTAGTGGCAATGCTTATCGCCGATTGGAGCGGTAAGAAATTCACAGTCGTGCGGCTTGCGGTCCGCTACTACATTCGCGCCGTCTAAGTCCTGCTCAAGTGAATAGCGCCAGCCGTTGGCCCAAACACTCTCTGGCCAGAGCCACACGGCAGCGTAACCGCCCCAGACGAATATCGCCGTAACCACAAGCGCCTGCTTCACTAGCAGGGATCTGGGATTCCGCTGCAGGTACGCCTGCCCGCCCGATCCACAAACCAAACAGGATGGGGAACCAGATGAGCCATTCGGTCTCCCGGGCGGGCGCTGGAATAATCAGCAGGAAAAGCCACAGCAGCAAGACGATCGCCGGGACGCCTACCGAGACACGCTCGCACCATGGAGTTGCGCCGGCCCAGTTCAGTGAGCAGGATCTTCCGCAGTGTTGAATCCCCGGGAAGGCTCAGAGCGCGCGTAGCGCGCGCGCTCCACCCCGGTTGTTTCGCGTGCATTCGAACAGCGAAGACGCCGACGAACAGAAGGACCTCACTAACCGTAAGCGCGGTTGTGATAGCCGTGGATTGGTCCCGCGTCGCAAGTATTCCCACCATCAGGGCCACGTACCCAAGGGGGATCAGCACGAATAAGAGAATGCGGCGCCCAATCTGATTCTTTGTTTCGGCCACGGGAAATTGGTGCCCCAGCTTTACACCTGAGCTGCAGAGCCTGCAAGCACATCGCAAACCGGGCGGTTTGTTCGATTCACACCCGGCCAGGGTGTGCCCACTATGTGCCCACAGAGGAAGATTGCCTAGAACGATACCCGGTCCGGGCGCAACGTTCAGCCTTGAACCGTGCCAACTCAGGATGCTCGGCATGCACTTGTTCGTAATCTTCGTCGGCCGGTTTGATTGGTCGGCGAACGTTGCGGTCGACCCACGCGTACAGTTCTTCGATCGTCGGCGCGTCGTAGCCGTGAGTTTCTCGATACAGCCTCAACACAACTGCCGCTTGCGCGAGTCGATAGAGTTCCGCCGAAGCTTGATCTGACGTTACATACCACGTCATTCATGCGAACTGTCGATCGCGATGCGCATTCCTCTCTGCTGCTAGCCGCTGGATCGCGGCGCGCTCGTACAACCGGCCGTTTCGCGTGGTCAGCGCGATGGGCAACTGACCCAATCGCGCCATCCGTCGAACGTTGTCTGGCGTGGTGCCCAGGATCTGACTAGCCTCGTACGTGGTGATCGGATCGAGAAGTTCGCGCTCCCGCATCGCGCAATCATGATCGCGACTCGGCGATGACGAATCTACCCGCCAAACTCTCCCCCCTTATCAGCGTGAAGATGGGGGAGAGTTATGCGCGACGGCGGTTCTTGTTGGATTGAAAGGAGTTGCGCCTAGCAGCGCGCTGTTCTCGAAGGCTCGAACGATAGCTACGCTTCCGAGCTGCCTTTACTCTTTTCTCGCAATCTGGCGAGCAGAACAGCTCTCGGTTATCTCGTTTCTAGTAAAACCAGTTTTCGCAACCGTGGCAGCCGCAACGCGAAAGGATTGTGTAGAAAGAGTCGACAACCGAACGAAAATGCGACCGGACTGATTCGAATTGCTCGTACTCCGCAGGCGTGTACGGAGGATCGTACGGTCGATAAATCCGTGGTGTCACGTTATAGATGTAGACCCGACGCGTCGATTCGCTCCACGCTTCCCATTGCTTGCGAAAGAACCAACTGCCCTCAGCAGGGAGTTTTTCGATCGAGGGCGGCGTGCCAAGTTCATACGTGCCCTGCAGAGACTTAGGTCGAGCCCGCCACCTGTTGATGTATTCGGCGTCAACCGTTGGGAAATGTGAGCTCGGGAAGGCCCGCCATCGTGCATTCCAATCGCACGCCCGCGGACCGTACGCCCGAAGGTCCGTCAGCAGCGCGTTGGTGTGATTCTGGAGCTCTTGAGTGAACAGATTCTTACTGTAATCGAGGCCGAGACCGATGCCAGTGTTTACGAAGGCGAGAAAATCGCCGTCGCCGTAAAGCTTCAGTCACTTGTGACAACGCGCCTTCTTGTCGTCGATGCGCGACAACAGCTGCCTCCTGGACGCAGCGAATTGACTCCTGGGATGCAGAAGTCTGCGACTGTTTCGCCAGGGCGGCCGTGTCGTGCTCGGGCGGCGCCGTCTGGGCGTCAGATGATCGTCGCATGAGCACAGTGAGCAGCAGTGCCGCGGCGCTCGTGTTGGCGGCGGCTGTAAATTCGACACTTGTGGCGGGCGAAAATCTGACAGTCGGCAGCTCGGTGTGGCTGCCGGCTGAGAGCGTAGCTCCCGGCCGGTGATCTCAATCACCATGCGTCTCCAGAAGCGGAGGCGCGATGTTCGGACGGGAGACGCGGATGCTACTCAGGCACTACCTGGAGCGGGGCACGAGCAAGAGCGCGCTGGCGCGGCAATTGGGCGTCAGCCGCGACACGATTCACCGGTGGATTCGGGACGGCGATCTCGATCGCGATCTGGATACGACGCTGCTGCAGTACGGGCCACGAGCGCCCGTGCCGACGAAGCTCGACCCCTATAAACCGATCATCGACGCCCGACTCGCGGCCTATCCCGAGCTGTCGGCGGTGCGTCTCCTCGACGAGATCCGGGCCGCCGGGTATGCCGGCGGCTACACGCAGCTGAAAGCGTTCGTCCGGCGCGTCCGGCCGGCGCCGGCAGCCGAGCCGGCCATCCGCTTCGAGACGCCGGCGGGTCGGCAAGCGCAGGTCGACTTCGCCCGCTTTCGGTTTGACTGGGGCATCCGGTACGCCCTGCTGGTGGTGCTCGGCTACTCGCGCCTGCTCTGGTGCCGCTTCTATCCCCGCCAGGACATGGCGACGCTGATGGACGGCCTCGAAGACGCGTTCCTCTACTTCGGCGGAGTGCCGCAGGAGCTGCTCTTCGACCAGATGAAAGCGGTGATCACGCGCGACCTCCGGCTGGAAGGCGGTGCGCTGATCCGCAATGCCGAGTTTCTGCGCTTCGCGCATCACTGGGGGTTTACCCCGCGGGCGTGCCGCCCGTATCGCGCGCAGACCAAAGGCAAAGTGGAGCGCCCGGTCCGCTATGTGCGCGGCAATTTCGTGTATGGTCGCCCGTTCCTGCACGATGCCGATCTCGATCACCAGCGGCAGCTCTGGCTCGAGCGTGTGGCCAATGCGCGGGTGCACGCCACCACCCGCGAGCGCCCGCGGGACCGCTTCGACCGCGAGGAGCGATTCCTGCTGCAGCCCCTGGCCGGGCGGCGCTATACGTCGCTGGTGCTCGACCGGCGGCCGACGGCGACGCCGGCGCGTCAAGGGTCACGGCCTCTCGTGACCGTCGACAAGCGATCGCTCGCCGCGTACGCGCAGCTCGCGGGCGGTGCGGCATGAAGACCGCGTCCCTCTCGCGCCGCGACCGGCTCCGGCAGATGCTGGCGGACTTGCGCATGCCAGGCGCCCTCGAAGGGCTCGACACGATTCTCCAGGGCGTCGATGGCGGCACGCTGACCGCCCCGGAGGCGATCGAGCAGCTGCTCACGGCGCAAATTCAATTGCGCAACAACCGACGGCTCCAGGCGGCGATGCGATCCAGCCGGCTGCCTGTGGTCAAGCAGCTCCGCGATTTCGATTTCACCTTTCAGCCGTCACTCCGCCGTGAGCAGATCGAAAGTCTGCACGAGCTCGGCTTCGTCGAACGCCGTGAGAATGTCATCTTCCTGGGACCGCCCGGCGTCGGAAAGACCCATCTGGCGATCAGTCTCGCCATCGCCGCCGCCCAAAGTGGTCGACGCGTGTACTACGGCACGCTGGCGGATTTGATCGCGTCCCTCGAAGAGGCGCAGGCCGCTGGCCGCTTGCACGCGCGCCTCAAGGTCCTCACGCACCCAGCGCTGCTGGTCGTCGATGAAATCGGCTATCTCCCGATCACCCGCACGGGGGCCATGCTCTTTTTTCAGCTGATGACGCGCCGCTACGAGCACGCGTCGACCGTGCTCACGTCCAATAAGGGCTTCGAAGAGTGGGGCGAGATCTTCGGCGACGACGTGATGGCGGCGGCGCTCATCGATCGCTTAGTCCACCACTGCCACCTGGTGACGATCCGCGGCAACAGCTACCGGATGCGCCAGCATCGTGAGCTGTGGCAGACCCTGCACACCGCGCACGAGCCGGAATCCAGCGGCGGCCGCGGCCGCCGCCGGACTCCGGCCCGTCAGGAGGCCACGACGATCTGAGGCTCGTCCCCTCGTCGATCTGTCAGATTTTCAACCGGCGGAACTGTCAGATTTTCAACCGGCGTTGACAGCTCGCCAGCCGGCGAGGTCGCTCATTTGGCGAACCCCTGCTTCAGCTTTTCCATCGCCTGGTCGATCGTGAACGACGCTGGGCGCTGACTCGGCGGAAACGCCTTGTAGCTTTCGAGGTACTCGGCGACCACCGTCGACGCCGCGTAGACGATGTAGCCATGGCTAATCAGCCAGTCGTAGTACGAATTCGACGTGATGTCCGCGCGTTCGTACGGATCGGCGTGGAGGTCGTAGAGCTTCGGCAGGCGCAACGGCGTGAACGGCTCCGCCCAGATTCGCATTGTACCGGGCGCCCGCTGCTCTTCAAAGACGATCTTCCAGTTCTCGAACCGCAAGGCCACCAGGTCGCCGTCGTCGTTGAAGTAGAAGAATTCGCGGCGCGGATCCCGGGCGCCCTCTTGGCCCGTGAGAAACGGGAGCAGGTTGTAGCCGTCCTGGTGCACCTTGAACGTCTTGGCGCCGGCCGCATAGCCCCTGAGTAGCTGGTCCTTCACGTCGGGCACGCCTGCGGCGGCGAGGAGCGTCGGGCTCCAGTCCAGCGCGCTGACGATGTCATTGCACACGTGTCCGGGCGGAATGTGTCCCGGCCAACGAATCATCGCCGGCACGCGGAACGCGCCCTCCCAGTTCGTATCTTTTTCACTGCGGAAGGGCGTCATGGCGGCATCCGGCCAGCTGTTCATGTGTGGGCCGTTATCCGCGGTGTAAATGACGATGGTGTTATTGGTCACGCCGAGATCATCGAGCTTCTTCAGCAGGGCGCCGACCATCGCATCGTGCTCGATCATGCCGTCGGCGTATTCAGTCCGCGCGGTCAGCCCAGGCTTGTCACGATGATCCGCACGCACGTGCGTGCGGAAGTGCATCCGTGTCGCGTTCATCCAGACGAAAAACGGCGTGCCCGCCTTGACTTGGCGATCCATAAAGGCCATCGCCGCCGCCGACGTCTCATCGTCGATCGTTTCCATGCGCTTGCGCGTCAGCGGACCGGTGTCCACGATGCGCTGCTTGCCGATGCGGCCGAAGCGTGGCTGGTCAGTAGGATCGTCGCGATCCGTCGCATACGTGTGCAGCACGCCGCGTGGACCGAATACCGCCCGGAACTGCGGATCGGTGGGATAGTTGAAGTCCTCCGGGTCTTCTTCAGCGTTCAGGTGATAGAGGTTGCCAAAGAACTCGTCGAAGCCGTGGAGCGTCGGCAAATATTCGTTCCGATCGCCGAGATGGTTCTTGCCAAACTGCCCGGTCGCGTACCCTTGTGGCTTCAGCAGCTCGGCGATCGTCGGATCCTTCGCCTGCAATCCGAGCCTCGCGCCTGGGGCACCGACCTTCGATAACCCCGTACGGAGCGTCGCAATTCCGGTGATGAACGCCGACCGCCCGGCGGTGCAGCTCTGCTCCGCGTAGTAGTCGGTGAACAACAGCCCTTCTTTGGCGATCCGATCAATATTCGGCGTCCGATAGCCCATCACGCCGAGTGAGTAGGCGCTCACGTTCGTCACGCCGATATCGTCCCCGAAGATGACGAGGATGTTCGGTTTCAGGGCGGCTGGTGCCGGCTGCGCAACGGCTACCGTCGCGCAGGCCAGACTGATGGTCGTCACAACGAGGAGGAAACGTGCTTTCATCCAGAACTCCTTCATGGAAGCTTCAGCGGGCTGAAGGGGAAGGTCGCCTCGATGAGGAACGCGCTCCCTTTCGTCGTGACGCGCGCGTATGGTTCCCAGAAGAATCGTGTGGTCACGAACCCATAGATCGCGTGATGCCGCTGGATCGCAAGCGTCGCCTCGGGCCCCAGGCCGAATGTTTGGTTGCGTCCCAATACGAACTGCGGAGGAAGCCCTTGGATCACGTCGTCGGTCAGTTTGAACGCGGCGTAATAATCGAGACCGACGCTCAACCGACCCGCGACAAAATCACCGCCGACTCCGCCATCGAGATTGAGCTGGTTGCCGACCTTGGTCGCACTGTCCTTCTTCTGCGATTGCACGTCGAGTGACAGCAGCGTAGCGGCGTGGTATCGCTTTGTCTCGTTGAGGTAGACGGTCGCGCCGACCGCCGGCTCATAACCCCACATACCGAGTCCCGTGTTGTTGGACGCGCCCTTGGCATAGCGGCCCGTCGGGACGTAGATCGTGAAGCTGGCGGTGGCATCCGCGCGCGTGCCGTGCCACCCGAGACTGATCGGCTCGACGACGGAGTCGGTCAACCCGGCGCCCGGATTCAGATCGATCTCCGTCCCTTGAATGCGGTTATTGGCGCCGGCGGGGAACAGCACCGAGAAGCCGTACAGCCCCCCGAGAATCTTTTGGGTCGTCACCTGACTGTAGCCGCCGGCGAAGAACATCGACGTCAGGCTCGCGGTAACCGGCAGCCTGTGGCCATTCGCATCGTCAATGCTGTCGGCGCCGTAGATGTAGAACACGGGCGCCACAAGGTAGTCGCCCGGTGGGGCCTGCGACCCGGCTTTCAGGCCCACGCTGCCCTTCACGTGCTGCGTCGCGAGTTGCGCGCTTGCGCCGAGTGGCGCGCACACGCCGGCCAGCGCCGCGATCAACGCTACGCGTGCGGGACGCCTGAGGCTGGTCGCGATTCTCTCCAGGCGTTCACGCATCGGCGTGACCCCGGTGCAATTGCCACTCCGGTACCGAAGTGGCCGATCCCCGTCGGTGGCCCCTTCCTTTGCAACATCGATCGACGCAACAACTACGACGGACGGCGAAAATCACCGTATGTTGAGAGATCGCATGGCGGGTCCGCTCGCAATGCGCGCCGTTCCATCGGACCGGGGCTTGCAATAGAGGTCACTCCGGCGAACGAAGAACGCTGGAGCAAGGTGACCGAGAACCCCTGCCGCGGCAACGCCTGAACATGCACACGCTGCTCCGGCTCGAGAACCAGACGACCGTGGGGAGAATTGCCGCCACAAACACCTCGTGGCGGTTCCGCGACCGCGTCGCCCTCGCGTATCCGGTCAACCGCGCCAAGACGACCAGTGACGGCGCCCTCTATCTGACCTCAGACACCGAACCGGATCCGCAGTGGGTGTGGGTACCGACGCAACTTCGCGTGGCGATTCGAAGCGCTCTACATCTGGGATGCCGTCCGAAGCGCGGCGACCGGCCTCATGGCTGTGGATGCCCACGCGCTGGATATCCGGGCCAGATATCAGTTCTAGTCAGAGAAGAACCATGAAGCACATCAACAATCATTTCGCACGGCGCATGTGGCTCTGGGGCGCAGCGGTGATCATCGTGATTGGTGGCTCAGTCCTCTCCGTCAGGTCGATGCGAGGCAGATCGGCGCTGGAAGCGTCGACTGGAATGCCAGAGCCACCGAAGCGCATGCCGACGGAAGAAGAGCGCGGTGCACCGGCCGCCCCGGCGCCGCGGGAGATGGTGTGGATTCCTGGCGAGGAATTCTCGATGGGCGCGGCCGAGCCTGTGGGCGTCGATCGGAACGACGTCGCAATGCACGCGACCGACGACGCGCGCCCGATTCATCGCGTCTACGTCGAAGGCTTCTTCATGGACCGAACGGACGTGACCAACGCGCAGTTCGCCGCGTTCGTCAAGGCGACGGGGTACGTGACAGTCGCCGAGCGCACCCCTCGCGCTGAAGACTTCCCAGGTGCGCCGCTAGAGAATCTCGTCGCCGGGTCGGTGGTCTTTTCGCCGCCGCCCGCGCCTGTGACATTAGACAACCATCTCCGATGGTGGTCGTACGTCACGGGTGCGAACTGGCAGCATCCGCTCGGCCCGACCAGTTCAATCGCGGGCAAGGAGAGGTTTCCGGTGGTGCACATCGCGTACGAAGACGCGGTCGCCTACCTCGCCTGGGCTGGCGAGCGCCTGCCGACGGAGGCCGAGTGGGAGTTCGCGGCGCGCGGCGGTTTAAGCGGTCAGGTCTATGCGTGGGGCAACGCGTTCACGGTGAATGGTCGCTGGATGGCCAATACCCATCAAGGGCATTTTCCCGATCGCGACACGGCTGACGACGGATACGGCGGTCTCGCGCCCGTCGCCCAATTTCCACCGAACGGGTATGGGCTCTATGACATGGCTGGCAACGTGTGGCAATGGGTCAGCGACTGGTATCGGCCCGACTATTACACGGAACTGGCGGCGCACGGACTGGTGCGCAACCCCCAAGGACCGGTCTCATCGTTCGATCCGGCTGAACCTGGCACGCCGAAGCGCGTGATGCGTGGCGGCTCGTTTCTGTGCACCGACCAATATTGCTCCCGCTACATGGTCGGCACCCGCGCCAAAGGCGACGTCGACACGGGCACCAACCATCTGGGCTTCCGCGGCATCCTGTCGCCCCGCAAGCACGTGTCCTGACGCGTAGCTGTACGAGGAGAGGTGCCAAAGTCCCGCGCGTTTTCGCTCGCACGCGGCGGGCCGCTCTACCGGCTATACCTCCGCACGGGATTGTCTCGGCCGTCGCTGGAGTGGACGCATCGGCGCCTCCTGGCGCTCGTCGCAATGACTTGGGCACCTCTCTGTGTGCTGGCGACCATGGACCGATCCAGTCCCAGCGGCGTGACGGTGCCCTTCCTGCGCGACCTCGATGCGCACGTGCGATTTCTGATTTCCCTTCCACTGTTGATCGCGGCCGAACCGATCGTCCACGAACGGATCACGATGACGGTCCGCCAGTTTATCGAGCGCCGACTGATCGCGCGCGACGATCTACGTCGATTCAGCGCGATTATTGCCTCAAGTGCGACGCTGACGAACTCGACCGCATTGGAGCTGGCAGTGCTCATCATCGCGGTGGCCGGTGGTCATTGGCTGTGGACCGAACGGCTCACACTACATGTCAGCACGTGGTATGGAGCGCGTGACGTGGATGGCGCGATCCGCCTGACGCCAGCTGGTTATTGGTACGCGTTCGTGAGCCTTTTCCATTATTTCGATTTATGCTGCTCCGATGGTATGTCCGGATCGCACTCGTATGGTACCGATTCCTGTGGTGCACGGCTCGACTCCCGCTGCGTCTGGACGCGCTGCATCCGGATCGCATGGGTGGGCTGGGTTTCCTCGATCCGAGCGTCTTCGCCTTTCTCCCAGTGCTCGTCGCGCAAACCGTCCTGCTCGCGGCCGTGATTGCCGAGCGCATCTGGAATGAAGGGGCCAAGCTGCCACAATTTCAGCTGGAGGCCCTGACGGTCGTGGTCTGTTTGGTGGTCATCGTCGTGTTGCCGCAGGCGTTTTTCGCCGCGCAACTGGAGCGGGCGTGGCGGGCCGGTTTGGCTCACTACGGCGCCTTTGGCAGCCGGTACGTCACGGAGTTCCGACGCAAGTGGCTGTCGGCGCGAATACCGACGGAAGAATCGCCGGTGGGAAGTTCGGACATCCAGTCCCTCGCAGACCTGACGAACGCCTTCGATGTCGCGAGAAGCATGTCGCTGGTACCACTTCGGAACAAGACCGTGCTACGACTCGTCATCGCGACCGCAGCGCCACTCGCACCATTAATCCTCACGATGATTCCGTTGGATGAAGTTGTGAACCGCGCGATCAACTTGTTCACCCAGTGATGTCCGTGAATCTGGCGACCAGCGCCGATTGGACAGAATTCTGTAGCCTTGAACGAGGGTCGTGACATGCCCGTTGACCTGCCCCCAGTAATCCGCCACGCCATAGAATGAGGCCCTCCGTTCCGTGACCCGCCCCGCGAATTCAGTACGGCGAAATAGTCACGAAGCGACCTGTGAGGGGCCTCCCTTTCTTGGTTCACTGGGAGGGTGAGTCTGCAGCGGCTGGCAGCATCCTTGCCGCGAATTCCCGAGGGCTGAGACCCTTGAGAGCGCGGTGAGGATGATGCTCATTGTAGTCCCACCGAAACGCATCGATCTTCTGCTGCGCGTCGTCAATCGACGCGAACCAATGGACGTTCAGGCATTCTTCACGGAATCGTCCATTGAACGATTCAATCGCCGCATTGTCCGTCGGCTTGCCGCGACGACTGAAGTCGAGAATGACGCCGTTGGTGTACGCCCACAAATCCATCGCTGCGCTGACGAATTCCGTCCCGTTGTCGCAGTAGATGCGCTGCGGCAAGCCCCGTTCGAAACGGAGTCGCTCAAGCGTGGCCACGACGTCACGACCACTAAGACCTTGCCCGATATCGATGGCGAGGCACTCACGGGTGAACAGGTCGAGCACCGTCAACGCGCGGAAGCGCCGACCATCAGCCAGTTGATCTGCGACAAAGTCCATGCTCCAGATGTCATTACGTGCGGTCGCCGGTCGTCGCTGCTCGCGATGCACCGCCGTCGCGTGGCGCCAGGGGCGCTTCCGCCGCAGGGCCAGTCCCTCCTCCGTGTAGACGCGATAACAGCGCTTCTTGCCAACTTCCCAGCCTTCGCGCCGAAGCAGCACGAGCAGGCGGCGGTAGCCGAACCGCACGCGTGTTTGCGCCAGCTCGCGCATGCGCTGCCGCAGTCCGGTCAGCGGATCGCGGCAGCTCTGGTACCGGATGCTGGACAAGCAGAAGCGGGCGACCCGGACCGCATGCCGCTCGCTGACGTTGTACCGGCCCATCAAGTAGTGCACCACTTCGCGCTGCTTGACGGGCTTTAAAACTTTTTTTGGATCACGTCCTGGAGCATGGCCTTGTCGAGCGACAGGTCGGCTACCAGCCGCTTCAACTTGGCGTTTTCGTCGCGGAGCTGCTTCAGCTCACGCGCCTCGCTGGGCAGCATGCTGCCGTACGCTTTCTTCCCGCGATAGAAGCTCTGCTCGGAGATGCCCACCTGGCGGCAGACGTCGCCGACGGGAACCCCTCCCTCCACCTGCTGCAACACCGACGTGATTTGCTCGACGGAAAAGCGCTTCTTCTTCACGGCACATCCTCCCGGCCGATTGGCCCGATTGTGCCGCAGAATTCGCCCTCAATTTGAACTAAGAAACCGGGAGCCCCTCACTGCGATCTCGGTTTTCGGTCCGTCGTTCTTCAGTGCAGTCGACTCACGTGGCACACGTGAGTCGACCCACAGTGTGCCCATCTCCGCGGGCGTTCGGTCGTGCAAGGCGCTATGCGGGCGGACGTGATTGTAATCCTGCCGCCATGCATTCAGGACGTGTTGGGCCTCTGCCGTTGAGGCGAAGACATGCGCATTCAAGCATTCGTCGCGCAGCCGTCCATTGAAACTTTCGATGAACGCGTTTTCGACCGGCTTGCCCGGCCGAATGAACTCGAGCCGCACGTCGTGCGCGTACGCCCAGGCATCCATCGCGCGGCTGACGAATTCTCCGCCATTGTCGACTGTGATGGCGACGGGCGCATCGCGGCGCGCCACGATCGGCGTGAGCGCCGCCGCGACCTTGATACCCGTCAGCGACCGGTCGGCGACGAGCGCCAGTGCCTCACGCGTGTAGACATCCAACACGGTCAACGTGCGAAACCAGCGCCCATCGGCGAGCCGTGCGCTGACGAAGTCCATCGCCCACCGCTCATTGGGTCGCGTGGGGGCGGGGAGCGGCACACGCGCCCGACTCGCCAACTTCTGGCGTGGTTTCGTGCGGACCGCCAGCCCTTCATCGCCGTAGAGGCGATAGATCCGTTTCGCATTCACGCGCCAGCCTTCGCGCTTCAACAGGACCGTTAAGCGCCGATAGCCGAAGCGGACGCGCACGGCCGCCAGCTCGCGCAACCGTTGCCGGAGCGCGTCCTGTCGATCGCGGATGCTGCGGTAGCGCAGCGTCCCGTTGTGCACTGGGATGAGCCCCGCGGCCCGGCGCTGGCTCAGACGGTAGACCGTCTGCGCCAATTCCGCCAGGGTGCAGCGTGCGCGAGGCTTCACAGCTTTTTTCGGACGATCTCCTGGAGGATGTGGCGATCGAGCGTCAGGTCGGCGACGACCTGTTTCAATTTGCTGTTTTCGTGGCGCAGCGACCGGAGCTCGCGCAGCTCCGAGAGCCCGAGCCCGGCAAACTGTCTTTTCCAGCGGTAGAACGTCTGCTCGCTGACGCCAAGCCGGCGGCAGACCTCGGTCACTTTCTCGCCGCCCTCGACCTGGTGCAGGGCGTGGATGATTTCTTCGTTGCTGCGGCCTTTGCGGGGCATCGTCTGCGTCTCCTTGGCCGGCGTCGCCAGCCTGCTTAGGAAATCACAGATCCTCCGTTTTTCACCTTTCGCGTGTACCGGTTTTCGGGTTTTGGGTCACGGCTGGCACGCTGACGTATTCGATGAGCGTGTCGAACGGTGGCAAGCTGAATGCAACGGGTGTCGTTGTCTCCAACGCGCTCCCAACAGGAACCGTGTTTGCGAGTGCCTCATCGAGTCAAGGGAGCGTGGCGGCACCCGCGGTCGGTGCGAATGGGACCGTTACGGCGGCTCTCGGCAGTCTCGCAAGTGGCGCGACCGCGACCATCAACATCGTCGTCACGGTCACCGCCCCAAGTGGAACCATACTGACAGACACGGCGACGGTAGCTGCATCGACTCAAGACTTGACCAGTAGCAACAACTCGGCAACTCGAAAGTCGACGGTCAGCAAGAGTTAGCAGGCGTCAGAGAGAGTTGTGCTGGGTATAAGCGCAACACGACGCGATGCGCATCGTCTCGCGGCATCTCCTGGCCGCTAGGTGCCGAAATACTAAATCAACCGGCGCCTAACGCAACTTCAGCTTTCGCGTCGCAAGCAGGAGACTGACCGGCGGAGTCGTCAAGGGAGCCGTCCCGAAACAACGTCGCGGTTCCGTCAGCCTACCCGACCCATTTGTGCGAGAAGCTGATCGTCCGTCAACTCGACAGCAGACATCAGGTAGGCAACGCCCCCACGAATAGTGCCTATATTGTGCCTATAGGCAGAATTGGAGAGATGGTTGCTGGCTATAAGTCCTTTTGAATCGTGGTGACCCGGGCGGGTATCGAACCCGCGGCCCTCTGATTAAAAGTCAGATGCTCTACCACTGAGCTACCGGGTCGTTTCAGGGGGGCGGTTATTGTACTACCCGGAAGGGCGCGGACACCTCGGTCGTCTCCCACGCCATCGAGAGCACCCCTCCCCTCGACGCCTTTTCGATCGCGAACGTGAGCTGCTCGACCGCACTCGGCAGCTCGCGCTTCTGCAGGGAGACCTCGCCGAGATCGGCGGACGGGTCGTGAAACGTGTGGAATCCGCTCGGATCGCGGCTGACGATCAGCGTCCACTCATCGCGCGACGGCCGGACCCAGATCGTGTGCGGACCGGGCGGCACGCGCAGCGCGCCGAACAGCACCTCGCGCGTGCTCTCGAATGTCGTCGCCTCGTCCGCCCCTGGGCACCAGACGTGGTCGAATGGCACGAGCCCGCCGAAGATCTTGCGCCCGCGCATCGACGGCCGGCCGTAGACGACGGCGATGTGGGCGCCGTCGACCTCACCTTCGACGCTTTCGTGCGGGCTGAGCCGGTTGCGTCCGCGCGGAAATCCCTGCGTGGACGTCGGCGGACGAGGCGGGTGCAGGAACCTGGGGACCCGCGCTTGCGCGCCGAGCGCGTGCACGGCAACGGCAAACACCGCCGCGGAAACCAGCGCACTTCCGATCGCGATCCAGAGGGTTTTTCGCACGGGCGCCTCCTTCGACGCTCGATCTTCGCACAATCTGCGGTTCGCTCGAAGCGGTCAGGCGTCGTTCACAAGATCTTCATTCCAAGCGCCGACAGCGCAAGCTCGACGCCAAGCTGGGCGGTCGCGTTGCGGATGTCGAGCGTGGGGTTGACCTCCACGAGATCGAGTGAGGTGAGGAGGCCCGAGTCGGCCACCATCTCCATCAGCAGGTGCGCCTCGCGGTAGTTCAGCCCGCCTTTGACCGGCGTGCCGACGCCCGGCGCGATCGACGGATCGCAGACGTCCATGTCGAACGAGACGTGGATGCCGGCCGCGCCCAGCCCCGCAAGGTGCACCGCTGCCTCGACGACCGAGGCGATGCCCTGGCGATCGACGTCCTTCATCGTGAAGACGTGCACGCCCGAGTCGCGCACGAGCGCCTTCTCCCGCTCGTCCAGGTTGCGTACGCCAACGAGCACCGTCTGCGACGACATCGCGGTCGGAGTGAATCCGCCAATCGACGACAGCTCGCGCGGCTCGGGTCCGAGAAGCGCCGCCAGCGGCATGCCGTGCACGTTGCCGCTCGGCGACGTCGTCGGCGTGTTCATGTCGCCGTGCGCATCGACCCAGAGCAGCCCGATCGGCAGGTCGCGCGTCGTCCGCGCCCAGCGTGCCGCCGCCGCGACCGACCCGGCGGCGAGGCTGTGATCGCCCCCCAGCACGAGCGGCAGCGCACCGGCGTCGAGCGAGGCGGACGCCGCCTCGAACAGCTCGTCGCAGACATTGGCGATGTCGCCGATGTACTTTCTGTGCTCGTCGCCGAGATGCTGCGTTTCGCGGATAGGTGTGGGGAGGTCACCTTTGTCGAGTACGCGGCACCCGAGCTCGGCCAGCCGCTCGCCAAGGCCGGCGATGCGGAACGCCGAGGGGCCCATGTCGACCCCGCGGCGGTTCCCGCCAAGGTCGAGAGGGACCCCGATGATGTGAACGGACTTCGCGGCCGTGGGGGTCATCGCTTCAACGTCACGGAAATGCCCTCGTCTCCGGCACGGACGATCGAGGTGAGGACGGTGGGATTCTGCTGGATCGCGGCCAGAAAGTCGCGCATCTCGCTGCTCTTGTTGACCACGTTGTGCGCGAGGAACAACCCGCCGGGTCGCAGGCGCGGGAGCATGACGTCGAAGAAGCGCTTGTAATCGCGCTTCCACGCGTCGAGGAACACGAAATCGAATTCGCCCGACAGCTTCGGGATCTCTTTGAACGCATCGCCCGACACAACGGTGACGACCTGTCCGAGCCCGGCGCGCCGGATGTTCTCTTGCGCGATCTTCGCGCGCGCCGCGTCGTACTCGATGCTCGTCAGCGTCCCGCCAGTCTCCTTGAGGCCGAGTCCCATCCAGATCGCGCTGTAGCCGAGCGCGCCGCCGATCTCCAGCGCGCGCTTCGAACGCGACGATACCGCCATCAGTCGCAGGAACTCGCCGTCGGGCTCCGAGACCGACAGGAGGTCTTTGTCCGCGTTCCTGATTTCCTGAAGCACCCTCGCGACAGCAGGCGGCACGACAGGTGAAGTCTGGGCATCGCACGGCGCGGCGGCCAGGACCGCAAGCCAGACCAGGGATAGAACGCCGGTTCGAATCAATGAACGGACGGATGCAACCATGCTGAGACCTGGCGGGCAGTGGCGCGTCCGTCTGCCACGCAGTCGGGGATGCCGACGCCGCGGAAGCCGCTGCCGGTGACGAACAGACCGGGATGGGCGCGCACCGCCGCCTCGATGGACGCAAGCCGCTGCAGGTGACCGACTTCGTGCTGCGCGTTCGCCCGCGTCCACCGGTAAACGTGTGTGAAGAGCGGTTCCGCCGTGATGCCGAGGAGCGGCCGGAGCGCGTCGAGCGACAAGACAATCAGCTCGCGATCGGAGCGATCGAGCGCGTGCGGATCTCGGGCGCCTCCCACGAACGCGCGCATCAGGACCTTGTCGTCTGGCGAACGGCCGGGCCATTTCGAGGAGAGCCACGACGCGGCAAGGATGCCGCGGTTCTCGACGCGCGGCACGACGAATCCGGATCCGTTCAGCGGATGCCGCACCGACTCGCGCCGAAACCCGAGGGCGACCGTGCCCGTCGACGCATACGGGATCGCTTCGCAGGCGGCGGCGAGTGCCGCATCGAACGACGACACGATTCCGGCCGTCGCATACGCCGGCGTCGCGAGCACGAGTGCCGCCGACCGGAGCGGCTCCTGTCCGCGCACGTGCACCAGGTACTCGGAACGGCGAGCGGCGTCGCCGGCGTTCGGTACGGCCGCCTCAACACGGCAGACTGGGGCGTTCAGCCGGAGAGACGAGGCAGGCAGCACGCGAACGAGAGCGTCGGTCAAATCGCTGAGGCCGCCGGTGAGCGACTTGAACGCCCCCTCACTCGACGGCGCCGACGTCTGCGCGGCGCGCGCCTGACGACGGAAGGCTGCCAGCAGGCTGCCGCTGGCACGTTCGGCGGCCCTGAATCTGGGAAAGAGCGCGGTCACCGACAAGCGGTCCACGTCGCCGGCGTGAATGCCAGCCAGGAGCGGCTCGGCGAGATAGTCCACCGCCTCGTTGCCAAAC
>JADMIO011621091.1_pt1:0-20000 | contig 45430 bp, 34 predicted proteins | sample 8958161 | NCBI WGS metagenome assembly JADMIO01 (sample SAMN16585339, study PRJNA669376) | soil metagenome | isolation source: Crop rotation soil | place: USA: Cullars Rotation, Alabama | collected 2011
CGCGACAACTTGTCCACGTGGAATTCTAAGCTTAGGATCCCAATGTGCTGGAAAGCGTGATAAGGTTAAGATTTATCATTATCACAGTGAGCATCCGGTTAAGTGCAAGACTCCTGTACTGGTGTCGTTTGCCATGCTCAATCGCCATGACGTGCTTGACTTGCAGCAGGATCGCAGCCTGATGAAGAAGCTGCTCGACGAAGGACTGGATATCTACATCATGGATTGGGGATACCCGACAAAGGCCGACCGCAACCTGACGATGGAAGACTATATCGACGGATATATGAATGATGCGGTTGACTTCATACGCCGCAAGCATGGTGTGCAGAAAATTCATAAGATGGGCATTTGCCAGGCAGGTACCTATTCTATGATCTACGCTTCCCTGTATCCTGAGAAGCTTGCATCGCTTACTACTTATGTAGCACCGTTTGATTTTGACACAGACAAGTGCATGCTGTTTAAATGGGCTAAAAATATCGATATTGATGCGATGGTGGACACCATGGGAACCATTCCCGGCGAGATGATCGATTCTGCCTTCGGTATGCTGAATCCCAGCATGAACATCTCCAAGTACTTCGGCGTGATGGACTCACTCGAAGACAAGGATAAAATGCTGAACTTCCTGCGTATGGAGCATTGGAAGCAGGACCTTCCGAGCATCCCGGGTGAAATGTACCGTAAGTATATCAAAGACCTCTTCCGCGACAATAAGCTGATTTACGGCGAGATGGAGCTTGGCGGCCGCAGAATAAACCTGAAGAACGTGACTATGCCTTATCTGAATGTCTATGCTACGGAAGATAAGATCATTCCTAACGAAAGCAGCAAGGCAATCATGGCCCGGATCGGTTCTACCGATAAGAAGGAATATCCTTTCCCCGGCGGACACATTGGTGTATTCGTAGGCAGCAAGTCTCAGAAAGAACTGGCGCCGGCGGTAGCCAAATGGGTTATTGAGCGCTGCTGACCCGAATTTGCCAGATTAAGGGATTATGCCAGGATTTTTTAAGCCGCAGCCTCGTGCTGCGGTTTTTCTTTGTGCCAATACCAGGCTCATGTTTATTTGGGCCTGGATCATTCGAACAAAAACGCCCTTCCGCATGAGCGAAAGGGCGTTTCCATTTGTTTTACGTTTATCTTATTTAGTCCAGATGGAAGGATTATCGGAACCAGTGGCTAAGCCATAATCATCTACCGGACCTGCCGCCGTTTTGACCTGGTACTTGACAATCATCTTGGCATTTTTCGCATAATGCTTGTCTTCAGCGATGTAGCCTATGCCCTGTACTCGATTGGCAGTGCCGGTGGTACCAACGGGAAAGTCTTGCGGGTCGATATACATCGTATCCCCCTTTACCCTGGCCTTTATATTTTCAGGAAAGAAGTTATTGAAATTCTTAATGATGACCTGGGTGATACCATCGCCATTTTCAATCGTTACTGTGTATTCCGCAGAGCTGGAGAAAGAACCGTCTTCGCTGACATTCCAGATGCCCTTAAAGCGGTCTCGGTTCACCGTCTCGCAACGGGGACCTTCGTAGCCTGAGGGGCAGATACACCCGCCTTCATTGCAGACACTGCCGTTGGCACAAACAATGGCTTTACACTTGTCTTCGGTACAGGCTGTATAGGTAACTGCGCTAAAGCCGGTGGTAATAATGGATGCAGTAAGTAGAATGGAGCGTAATCTGGCGTTCATCGGCGCTGTTGTTTGCAGTTTTTTTGGAAGCTTAAAGGTAATAGTATCCGGCTAAAATCCAAATCCGGGTACGAACAAAAGACAGTCCGGAAAAAGAATTCGTTAGGTCGGTTCCTAATTTCCAGGCTTGTTTTCCATTTCCTGTTTGTAAGCCTTAATGCCCTCGAATATAGCCCGGGCAATGTCCATCTGACCTTGTTCCGAGTTCATATAATCCTCTTCCTCGGTATTGGTGATGAAGCCGCATTCCACCATTACCCCGGGCATGTAAGACCCTGCCAGGATTGCCAGGCTCTGCTGCTTCACACCAAGGTCCCGGCGCCCCTGCGCGCTGAACGCGTCCTGAATGGCCGTTCCCAACGCCACCGAACGACCAAGAAATGCCTGTGTGTATTGCGCAATAATGATGGCTGTTTGCGGGTCATTCTCATTCAGCAGGCCCGGCTCATCAACAAAGGAATCACCAAATTCTCCCACTGCCCTTGACTTCTCGTTATTGCGAATCGATCCCAATACAAGCGTTTCGACGCCGCTAACCTTTGTAGTGTGATGCCGGATGCTTTTATAAACAGGTACTGTGCGCGTTTTTTTCCGCCGGCCCCGGCCTGTGGTAACGGTCCGGGTGCCCGTCTGTACTTTTTCATACCAGTAGGGCGTTGAGTTGATGTGTACAGAAACGAACAGATCAGCCGCCGCCTGATTAGCGATTTGATGGCGCTCCTTAAGCGAAGGATACACATCCGAAACGCGGGTATAAAAAGCCTGCACATCTTTCATGCTGTCATTTATGAGCCTGCCCAGCTTCAGGGTGATGGCCAGCGTCAGATCTTTTTCATGGGAGTAAGCGCCGGGTGCGCCTGCGTCAGTGCCTCCGTGTCCCGCGTCCAACACTATTTTGGTTATTTTTTTGCTTGTGGCAAAAGACGAAAAAGAGAAAGTACTGCAGACAAGCAGCACGATAAGAAATCTATTTAAGCGCATGAAGCGAGGAAGTAATTTTGTACCCTGTATAATAATGAGCGGGCCGCGTAAAAGTATTTTAAAATTGGGATGGCTGCGCTACTCCGCTGTTATCCTCGCCATCTATTTTACATCGGCATTAACAAGTATGGTACATGCGCAGAACCGGCAAGTCACGTCTGATTCACTCCGAATATCACGCAGCGATTCATCCCGCAACGTAACAGACTCGGCAGTAGCTGCTTCGGACAGCAGTGCCAGACACAGGCTGGAAGACTCGCTGGGCATACGTATTTCGCCGGACGCGCTGCCTTCAGTCGTTACGGCTACCGCAACCGACAGCGCGGTGCTCGATATGAGCCGGAATCTCTTTTTCCTGTATGGAGATGCCAATGTTAAGTATGAAGAGCTTGACCTTAAGGCAGCTCAGGTGACCTATAATCAGGCGGACAATACTATTTCCGCTGAGCCCGGAGGCGATGAGGATTCGATGCTCGACTTAAAGCATCGACCATCATTTCAGCAAGGTTCCGAGACATTTACATACGATTACCTGAAGTATAATTTTAAGAGTAAACGCGCGATTGTTCGGAATGCACGCTCGCAATATGGCGAAGGGTTTGTGCATTCGGAGCAGGTTAAACGTAACCCTGATAACAGCATTTACGGATTTAAAAGCCTATACACAACATGCTCGCTGGATACCCCACACTTCGGCATTCGGGCACGCCGTATTAAGGTCATACCGGGGCATATCATTGTCGCAGGCTCTGCCAATCTGATGATTGAAGACGTGCCTACGCCCATCTTTTTGCCGTTCGGCGTGTTTCCCATTACCGAAACACAGCGCTCCGGCTTCCGTATTCCCTCCTATACGATCGAAGAGCAGCGTGGATTAGGCATCACCAACGGTGGCTACTATTTCAACATATCAGATTATGTTGACTTGCTCCTGTTGGGGAGCTTTTATTCCAAAGGCAGCTATAATGTAAGTGCCCTGAGTACTTATTCCAAACGATATCATTACAACGGTGGCTTCTCCTTTAATTATGCGCTGAACAAGCAGGGAGAAGTGTATGAACCGGGTGCTTCTACTCAAAAGCAATTCGCTGTTATCTGGCGCCATACTACCGATCCGAAAGCAAGCCCGGGGCAGAGCTTCAATACGAGCGTAAACATCCAGAAGGGCAATTACTATACCGATAATAGCTATAACCCAAGTCAGATTATCCAGAATCAGTACCAAAGCAATATCTCCTATCAAAAGAGCTGGGCGGGCAAACCTTACAGCTTTTCTGCCAGCGCCCTGTTCAATCAGAATACATCCACGCATGTGGCAAACCTCACGCTGCCGCAGATAAGCTTCTACGTGTCTCAGCTCACGCCCTTTGCGAATAAGAACCGGGTAGGTACGGCAAAATGGTATGAGAAAATCAGCGTCAGCTACACCTTCAATGCACTGGCGCAAACCACCTTTTATGACACGGCCTTCAACCTCTCGAAGCTCGGGCTGAATGATTTCAGCAGCGGCTTTCACCACTCTATTCCGGTCAGCGCATCATACACGGTGCTGCGCTATCTGAATGTTTCTTTTGGCGTGAATTATAATGAGTACTGGCTCACAGAGCAGTTTTACCGCTTTTACAATACCACAGAAGGTGTGGTAGATACCATAAGCCGCCGCGGCTTTTTTGCTACGCGCGACTTCAATGCTACGGCACAGCTCACCACGCGTATCTATGGCATCAAGCGCTGGCGCAAAGGAAGGCTTGCGGGTATCCGTCACGTACTCACGCCGAATGTCGGCCTCAACTATACGCCTGATTTCGCGGCGAGGCCCTTTGGCTATTACTACCAGGCTTATCTGACACCGGGCGGCGCTATTGGTTACTACTCGCCGTATGAACGGTCGGTTGTCGGCTCGCCGGGGCTCGGGCAATACGGCCACTTTGCCAGTACGATCAATTTCGGCCTCAATAATAATCTGCAGTTAAAGACGCGGAGCGGCAGCGATACTGGCGCTACCACCAAAAACATCACCCTGATCGACGGGCTGAGTGTCAACAGCGGCTACAATCTCGCTGCCGACTCATTCGGCTGGGCGGGTGTAAACATGGCTTTCCGGACAAACATCCTGGACAAGGTGTCGCTGAATGCGAATGCCAATTTTGATCCGTACGTGTATGACGGCTTCTCGGGGAGGCGGATCAACAAGCTGGTTTGGAATAACGGCGGCTTTCTCAATTTTCAAAATGCCAATGTGTCGCTCAGCTCCTCGTTCCGCTCTGCAGAAAAAAGCAGCAACAGCACGAAAACCCCGCGGACAGACGAGGTAAGCAGACTGATGCAGGCCGGCGGCTACAATGACTACATTGATTTTAAGATTCCCTGGAGCCTGAGCCTTGGCTATAATCTTTCATTGACCAAGCTCTACCGGCTCGACTCTCTGGGCGGTGCAACACTTGAATACAATCAAAGCGCGCTATTCAGCGGCGACTTCAACCTTACCCCGCATTGGAAGGTCACCTTTATGTCCGGCTATGATTTTACGACGAACAGCCTGACCATTACTTCAATCGACATCTATCGCGACCTGCATTGCTGGGAGATGCGCCTGGGCACTATTCCGTTCGGCCGGAACAAGAGCTACAACTTTACGGTGAACGTAAAGGCTTCTGTCCTGCAGGATCTTAAGCTGTTGCGGCGCAGGGATTACCGCGATGCGGCGTATTAATGTTGGAATTGTTGAAATCAGCCTTTTTGCAATTTTTATGGAAAATCAGGTTGCCTGCATCTGCTATTCCCATGCAACGTACATTTAATATTTCCGTTCTGCTCTTCATATTACCACCTATAAGTGTCTGCCCTGCCTTTGCACAGCAATCGGGTAAAAAGCCGTCTCATCAGGAACAATCAATTGCTCAGAAGCCAAAGCATGACCCGCTGAATGAGGCTACTCCGCCAACTACCTACACGTTCGTCGAACAGATGCCGCAATTTTCAGGCGACCTGTCGGTATTTATCTCCAATAATCTGCACTATCCCGATTCAGCCAGGGTGAATGGAATGGAAGGCCGGACGGTCGTACGGTTCATCGTCCGCAAAGACGGATCAGTTACGAATGCTGTCGTTGTACGTACTGCAGGCAATAAAGAAATGGATGCAGAAGCATTACGTATGATCAGCATCATGCCCCGCTGGAATCCCGGCAGGAATAACGGCGGTCCAGTAGATGTTCCGTATACAATGCCGATTATTTTCAGGCTTGATTAGCAGTGTGTTGCCTTTCCTGGTTCTAAGCAGGGGGATAGCAATCTTTGGCTGGCCAGACATGGGACACCGCGCCAAGGCAGGAAGCGTAAGCGATTGGTCTGCCCGACCGTAGGGAGGTATGCCCAATCGCGGCTTCAAAGTGCGTCAAACCTTTGTTGGCTGCTCAATCGGGTTACGCGTCAGACCTCCCTACGGTCGGGCAGACGCTATTTGTGCTCCCGCTTCTTGCCGTACTTCACAAAAAGATAGAGGTACAGCACCCGCGACAACCGCATTAGCCAGGGCTGTAAAGTAATCAGTAGTGCAATGGAAATGCCGAGAAACCAAAACACGCTGTTGTCGCGGTAGGAGAAGCCTTTGGTATAGGCGAATATCACAGCTGTAGCAGCCATTATCGCAATAGAAAGCCCATAACTGACATAGCCGGTACCATAGTAAAAGCCGGGCTCCAGTTCCATCTTCTGACCGCACACCTCGCAGCGCTCCGGCATGTCCAGCAACTGGCTAAACGGGAAAATGGTCTTGTTACAAAACATACGCCCCTTGCGGCAGGCAGGGCACCTCATGTTCAGGATCGACGGTATCAGTGACGGCATGTTTGAATATTATGTTGTGGCATGGGCACACCGCGTGTGCCTTTCATCCATATATAGCATTGGGACACGCGCGGTGCGTCCCTACGTATCCGGATGAAAATAATTCCACACAATTCGTGCCCTTGTAGCACCAATCGCACCGGTCAGTTCGCGTTCGGTCAGGTCTTTGATATTCTTTACGGAGCGGAAGCGCTGCAGTAATTCCGTGGCTGTTTTCTGACCGATGCCCGGAATATCTTCCAGTTCATTTTTGAACGTGCCTTTGCTCCGCAGCTTACGGTGGAAACTAACACCGAAATTGTGAACTTCGTCGCGGATGCGGCGGATGAGCAGGTGTGGCGCAGAATCGTAAGGCAGGTTCAGCGGCTCCCGGTCACCGGGAAAAAAGATAGATTCTTCGTTCTTGGCAAGGCCGACTACCGTAAGCTGTCCGCGGATATTGAGCCTGTCTATGCTTTCCATTGCCGCGCTGAGCTGCCCTTTGCCGCCGTCAATAATCACGAGCTGAGGCAATGACTTCTGCTCCCGCAACAGGCGGCTGTAGCGGCGATAAACCACTTCCGACATGGAGGCAAAGTCGTTGATGCCTTCTACAGTCTTCACGTGGTAATGCCTGTATTCGTCCTTTGCCGGGGTCCCGTTTCGAAAGCACACCATGGCAGACACGGGGTAGGAACCCTGGAAGTTGGAATTATCGAAGCACTCGATATGCACTGGTATTTCGGAGAGGGAAAGTGCCTCCTGCAACTGGATAAGCACCTCGTTGTGCGTGGCCTTTTTTGTATTCTCGCCAATAAGCAGGCGATTGCGCTTTTGCAGGTCTGCGCGGAAAAATGCTGCATTTTTCAGGCTCAGGTCAAGCAGCTTTTTCTTGTCGCCCGCTTTCGGAATCGTCACTTTCAGATCAGCCTCCGCAATGTCTATGTTCAGCGGCACGATAACCTCAGCGGCATTACTCTGATACATTTCGCGGAAGCGCGCAACCGCGAGCGATAGAATGTCGCACTCTTCCTCATCCAGCTTACGTTCTATGTCGATGGTGCGGGCATAAATGATGCTGCCATTGCTCACCATCATGTAGTTGACAAAGGCGTGCTCTTCTTCCGAAAGAATGGCAGCTACATCCAGGTTACCGAGATGCGGATTTACAACGGTGCTCTTACTCTGGAAGCTTTGCAGCGACTCGATTTTTTGCCGGAGCACTTCTGCCTTTTCAAACTCCAATTCCGCGGCCATGAGCTGCATCTGAGCCTTTAATGCACGGACCACTTCCCCTGTATTGCCTTTTAGGATGTGCCGGATATGCTGGAGGTTGTCCCTGTAATCATCCTCGCTCTGCAGGCCTTCACAGGGGCCCTTGCAATTGCCTAAATGATATTCGAGACACACTTTATACTTACCTCTTGAAATCTGCGAGGGTGCCAGGTTGAGGTTACAGGTACGCAGGGGAATGTTCTGTTTAATAAGGCCAAGCAACTCGCGCACGCGCGCCACGCCTGTAAACGGCCCGAGGTACTCAGAGCCATCGCGGATTATGCGACGGGTAAGGAACAGGCGTGGGAAATGCTCCTTCTTAATGACAATATACGGGTAAGACTTATCGTCCTTCAGGTCAATATTAAAGCGGGGCTGATAATGCTTGATGAGCGAATTTTCCAGCAGGAACGCATCATGCTCGGTATCGGTAACAGTAAACTCGATATGGTTGATCAGCGTTACAAGCCGGCGCGTTTTATAATTGTCCAGGTTTTTGTTGAAGTACGATGATACACGTTTGCGCAAGTCTTTCGCCTTGCCTACATACAACAATTCGTTTTGTGCATCATAGTATTTATAACATCCCGGCTGATGCGGGATGGATTGTAACATTCCGCTGAAATTTTCCTTGGTCATCCTTCATGCTTATACGCTAGTACTGCTCTACTTCATCTTCCTGCACAAACCGGTAGTCTACGCGCAGATTTCGTGCCTTGCCAATGAGGCTACCCTCTGTCTCCTGTATCTGAATGACGCGCATGGGAACATAGAGCAGTTTCTGCTTTTTGTCTCCGAAAAAATCATGCTTTGACGTCTCGATGTAAATACTGGTGATGAGGTTAGTGCTCGGGTCCGAATTGATCTGCAGGAGCCGGGTGAATGCTCCGGGGTCTTTAGCTGTGTACGTATATCCGCGGTGTCCGGTTGCCGATTCATCAGACATATAGAAATCGTATTTCCCCAAAAATTTCTTCGCAGAAATATCCGTGGCGGAAAAAGTGCCCAGAATGGAGGACCAGTCCATATTCAGGAAATTAACCAATGTGCTGTCTGTTTTACCATTCAGGTAAGCTACGCGGTATAACGAAAACGGCATGCCGTAATAGGTCTGTATCTGATCCTTTATAAAATACCGGATGGAAAAATAAGCGCTGTCTGATACGGACGGCTCATTATCAACGGCGGATTTTTTGCAGGAGGTATTGCTGACAAGCCCCGCGGACAACAATAATAATGCGTACAAGAGTCGTTTTACCATGCTCGTCCGAAGGTACCAAAAGATGGTGTGCCGGTAAAGTATCGATCAGTTAGCCGGCACTTCTGCGATACTGCATGACTATGGCATTAGAACGAATTAGTTTAGTTGCGGGTTAATCGGCAGGTTCACCAGATAGGCAAACTCATCGCCCAATGACTCAATAGCCTTTCTCCAGAGCTTATCAGGGTCTGTCTCGAAAATCAGCTCCGGCGACACATTAGCCACCAGCCAGGAGCCTTCCTCCATCTCCTTCTCCAACTGGCCGGCGCCCCAGCCTGAATAGCCTACAAACAGGCGAACATCGATTGGTTGATAGCTGTTGTGCTGTACCGATTCCTGTAAGGCCTCGTAGCTACCGCCCCAATAAACGCCATCTGCTATCTCGGTACCGCCAAAGGCAATCGGCGTTCTGTGTAGCATATGCAACGTATCCAGTTGTACCGGGCCCCCTTGAAAAACCGGCAGCAGCGGGGTGTATAAATCCGGCAGCAAATCACCCAACGTGTGTGAGGTAGGTCGGTTAAGGGAAAAGCCAACTGTGCCTTCATCGCCGTGCTCGCATACCAATACTACGCTGCGCGCAAAGTTCGGGTCGGCCAGAAAGGGTTCAGCGATCAGCAGCTTTCCCGGACCGACTGGTATACCGCTTTGTTTATTTGGATTCAGGAAGTCCATGAGTTTTTGCCTGCTTGTTTTAGATATCCATCACTGAAAAAAATCCATGCCGGTATAGCCTTAATCCACTCCGGCAAGGTCGGTATAAAGACTAAATTGCGGCCCCTGTTATGCATTTTCTGTCCAATCTCCTGCTGACGTGTATTACGATTGCCGGAGGATGCATGCCCTTTATAACCCGTAAGCTGGATGATAAGCGGATGCATATGCTGCTCGCCTTTTCCGGCTCTTTCCTGCTTGGTATTACCTGCCTGCATCTGTTGCCGGAGACTTTTTCCGATCTCCCGAAACGGGCTGGTTTCTATTTGCTGCTCGGTTTTTTTCTGCAATTACTCATTCAACGTATTACGCACGGGGTGGAGCACGGCCATGCACATATTCATGGCGCCGGGGGTCATTTACCAGTTGTATCCATCATAGCCGGCTTGTCCGTGCATGCATTTATGGAGGGTCTGCCGCTGGGATTTAACTACCGCAGCGAGGCAACAAACCCCTCCCTTTTTCTGGCGGTAGGCGCCCATAAACTGCCCGAGGCCATGCTGCTGGGTGTCCTGATGAAGCAGGTATATAAGCCAGGTAAGGCACTGCTAATCGTAGTCTTTTTCTCCATTATTACACCTTGCTCAGCTTTAATAGCTACTTCATTTGGTACAGCTTACCGCGCTATGTCTCAGACCGTTACCGCGCTTATTCCAATTGTTGCCGGCGCATTTATCCACATAGCGACCACTATTTTTTTTGAAAGCGGGACCCGGCAGCATTTGCTGACAATTGAAAAAGTTGGCGCCATGCTGCTTGGTGTGGCGCTCGCCTGTCTGACGCTTTTGTTTGAATAAATGAACATGAAAAAACTCCTGAGATCCCTAACCCTGTTACTCTTCCCTGCCCTGGCCATTTGTGCCTGCAGGGCAGAAGAGCCTACAAATGATAAAACATTGCTGTGGCGTATTTCCGGTAATGGTCTTACAAAGCCGTCTTACCTGTTTGGCACAATACACATGATTTGCCCTGGCGATTATTTATGGACGAATGCCATGAAGCAAAGTCTGGCGGCGTGTAATAAGGTGTGCTTTGAGATGGATATGGACGACCCTTCGATACTTGCAGAGGCGAGCACCGGCATGATGGATACGTCGGGTAAAAGCCTGCGCGATTATTTTACTGCAGAAGAGTACGCACGGCTCCGTCAGTTCGTGCTTGATTCGGTAGGGATGGATTTATCGATGCTGCAAATGATGAAGCCCATTGTGCTCCAGACGCTGTTCCTGACAAAGGCTGTGGATTGCAGCTTCCCTGTGTCCTACGAAGCCAATATTATGGATGAAGCCAGGAAAACTTCGAAAGAAATTATCGGCCTTGAAACGATGAAGGACCAGTTGGATGTGCTCCACAATATATCCGACGACTCGGCTGCAGAAATGGTCATGCAGATGGCCGATTCATTTACAGAAAGCAAGCGGGAATTTACCCGGATGCTTGCCAGTTACAAAAACCAGGATTTACCGGCATTGTATGAGCAGGTAAAGGCTTCGAAAGAGCTGGGTGAGGATCTTGGCGTCTTTTTGGACGATCGGAACGCAAAATGGATACCCAGAATGATGCGTCAAATGAGCAGCGGACCAATATTCTTTGCCGTGGGAGCGGCTCATCTGTATGGATCGCCGGGGGTCATCAATCTCCTACGCAAACAAGGCTACACAGTCACACCGGTGCACTGACTCAGCTCTTTCCGATGGTGCTTCTTATAAAACGCACTATTCCCTGTACGAGTTCTCTTTTAACCGGTAGTGCAGGATCGTAATAGGTCGCAATATTTGCCCCTTTATCTTCCGCAGATGCATCCTTGAAAATATGGTTCATGCCGGGGATGATGAGTAACGCGGCTTCCGGCTTTGCTGCAGCCAGCAGAAGCGCCTGAGCCGTATCTACCTGCACGTCCGCCGTACCCTGAACAATCAGTGCAGGAATGTTCATGCCGACAATTTCCTTAGCCGGATCGTATTGCATCCATGATACGAGATAGCGCTGCACGGTACTGCGGAACATTGTCTGATAAAAGCCTTTAGGCACACTATCTACATGACCTTCCCTCCGTAGCTGTGCAAACATTTGTCTGGTCGAGTCCATAACAATCGCGGGAACCGTCTGCATGGCGACGAGCTGCCCGATAATCACCGAGTCCGCCGGCATACCCGCGCCGGCGATCGAAATGTACCCGGCAACAGGTGTCTTTTTCGCCGCAAGCATTCCGATCAGCGAACCCTCGCTATGCCCGATGATGAATATCTTATTGAAGCGCCGGTCCTTGCGCAGTTTCGCCACCCAGGCAACAACGTCCGACACATAATCCGTAAATAACAGCCTTGATTCATCCGCAGCGGCTTTACTTGCTGCTATGCCGCGTTTGTCGAAACGGAGACTTGCGATGCCGTATTTAGCCAGTGAGTCGCTCAGCATCCGAAGCGAGTTATTGGTCATGATGCCATTATTCCCATCACGGTCCGTCGGTCCCGAGCCGGGGATGATCACCGCTATCGGCAATGCTCCTTTCGGTATTTTAGGCGTAGTGAGTGTGCCATAGATATTGCCGGTGCCTGTTTTTAATACAACACTGTCACGTTTTTGCGCTATTGCATTGGAGGAGATAAAAAGGAGCAGCAGAAAAGAAATAGTCCTGTTTCGCATAGCCGAAAATACGTGCTTGCAGCAATAAGCATTACAACCTGCCTGTCATATATCCTGCATCAATGCCTTTGCGATCATCCTTGCCCAGCGTTGTTGTGCCTCTGCAATGGTGCCATGCTGCGTTTCCTGCTCGTATTGCTCCTGGTATTCCTCATACTCCCGGCTTACTTCCTGGTAAATTTCATTCACCTTACGTTTTAGCGTAGCGCCGGTAATATGCGTTTTATCAAAGCGTGCCTGCATCCGGCGGGTATATAGTTCGCAGATGTCCCAATGCACCTGCTCATGCGCGAGTATATCAGGCAGGTCCTTACCGGGGCGAACCCACGAAGTACGTTTGTCAAAGGTGTTAAACACATATACCCTGGCTTTTCCGCCGGAAGATGCCAGGTTCGTCTCGACTGCAATCCCGCAGTTAGTCTCGGCAGCAGTATGATCGGCGCTGCCGGCACGGACGGGACCTGCAAAATCATCCCAGCTCAGCGGTCGTGCGGCATTCCAGACAAAAGACTGCTCCGCACTGCGTGGGTCAGGGGAAAGATAGAAAGCCAGTTCCAGCCCGTCGCAGCGCTGTGTGCGCGAATGTTGGGTACGTACCTTTATCTTCAGCACATTTGCGCCAGCCTCAACCGCCATACGCCGCGCCTGAAGAAGCAACTCGTAATGTCCGCACTCCTGCCCGTAATTATTTCCGGTCAGGGAAACTTCTCTCAGTTTTACTGCATCCTTTGGTACCGCATCATCCGGCTGTAATATGGCCAGAATTGTATCTGCAGGAGTATTTATGCCTTCGGCAAATGACTTTAAAGGGAGGACAAGTAGCAGGTACACAAGCGTGATTGCCGGTATCCGATGGATGCGATTTGGCACGCTGATCATCATAAGCATAAATTTACGGACCGGCTTTGTTGAAGCCTGTTGCCTGCACGAATTTTTAGCAAAAGCACCCGTTAATTAGCCGCGCTCAACACGAATGTCTCAGACCCGCATCCTCATTAGCCGCACCGACGCCATCGGCGATGTGATGCTTACCCTACCGCTTGCAAGCCTGCTGCGCCAGCGCTGCCCGGATGCGGTTATAGGCTTCCTTGGCAAAAGCTATACGAGCCCGGTTATCGATTGCTGCAGCGCCATTGACCACTTCGTAGACGTTGCCGATTTTTTTCAACAGGATGGGCGGCCCATTCGTGCGGCCTGGGACGCAATTATTCATGTATTTCCCCGGAAAGACATTGCCCGGAAGGCTTTCCGGGCAGGTATTCCGTTACGTATCGGCACGTCTAGTCGCCCCTATCATTGGACAACCTGTAACAAGTTGATCAGGCTCAATCGACGGCATTCCGACCTTCATGAAGCGCAGCTTAACACGAAGCTGCTGGCACCTCTCGGCGTTGTTGGTGATTTACGAAGGAAGAATTAGGTCGCCTGTATTCCTTTGATAAAATACTGGCCCTCCCTGAAGAATTCAGCGCCCTGTTTCAGCCCGGAAAGCGCTATGTCATTCTGCATCCAAAGTCCCAGGGTAGCGCCCGGGAATGGGGTCTCGATCATTTTATTTCGCTCGTGCGGCTACTTGCCAAAGAAGATTATCAGGTCTTTATTTCCGGAACAGCGGCAGAAGGGGCATTACTTACGCCACTTTTTGATGCTGTAGGCGATGCAGTAACCGATATTACCGGGAAGATGAATCTTTCCACGTTTATTGCTTTTATTGCACGGTGTGATGCGCTGGTAGCCGCCAGTACAGGACCGTTGCATATTGCTGCTGCGCTTGGGAAAGTCGCGATTGGGATTTATCCCGCTATCCGGCCTATGCATACCGGAAGGTGGGGACCGTTGGGGCCGCAGGCTGTCGCGCTTGCATTACCCAAAGATTGCGGTGTTTGTCGTAGGACACCCACCGCCTGCAGTTGTATCAGAGGCGTTTTGCCTGCGGAAGTATCTGCTATCCTTTTGCGGAAATAATGCTGGAGGCATTTCTGATAACAATCATATCCGTGTTCCATGACTTAAAGGTGGTCAGATAGCCGTGCTGTCTTACTAACAATAAAAGACGCCATCCACATAGGAAGCCCGTTTTCATACACTTCGGGTCGCCGTGGCCATGAGCTATAATACTAATCAAATGAAAAGCGACCGTTTTTAATCTTAAAGCTGTAAAGACGGGAAGTATCCACGTCCTTTTAATTGAGTTTTCCTGCCTTCCATTCACTAAGTGAATTAAATACTGCTTCAATTTGTTTATCCAGTTCAGGACTCCTGGTATTGTTATCCATCCTGCATTTTACGACGACACCTTTGCAATTAATTACCAGGGCAATCATTCCTTTGTCTTTGTACTTGGATGTTCTTTAAGAAATATGATTTCGTTATTGAGCCGACTTAAAATTTCCGCTTTGGAAACAGGGGAAGTGTCTTCTTCCTGGCCTTTGAGTGAAGGGAAGAGGGCGTACACTTCTTTTTCGTTGCATACCCCAGGGATTGGTTCTTTAACCTCCATGACGGCCACAAATTGTGCAGAGGCGGCAAAGCTGGAAAGAAGAATACTTATTGTAAGGAGCAGTTTTGTTCATTGATGGAAGACTGGTTACTTGTATGTAAAACTACATGTCCGCTGGTCCTGGAATTCTGACCTGCCACGAATATAAAACCGATTAGAAATTAATAGCCAAGGTCTGTTTTCCGCTATAATCAGTTGGTTCCTCAACTTTGTCACTAAGTATAAGTGTATTGAAAAGCTGACGGTTTTTAAGAAATGTCGCTTGCATCCGGCAATAGGTTTTTTTGTATCATTTCGTGCACTTAATGCGCTAAACTGCCATACAATAGTTATACTTGAACCCAGCTTTTGGCAATTATCTGCTGTCAGGTACTGTAGTCATTGCAAATACGCTACTCTTTGGTAACCACGCCTCCTTGGTTTTGAAAGTATTAATTGACCGTAAAAATGCCGAATTTTTATATACAAATACCAACGTGAATTATGAAATACATTCTTACTGTTATTGCGATAATTTTCTATTCTTCTTTGTATGCCCAAAATGTAAACCTGACGTGGGCTAAAAGTGTGGGTGGCGCAGAAAGTTCATCATTAGCGATTGATGCGTCCGGCAATACATATACTGTAGGTGTTTTTCAGGGAACGGTTGACTTTGATCCCGGAGCAGGCACATATTATCTTACTTCTGCTGGCGGGGGTGATATTTTCATCAGCAAATTAGACGTGTCGGGCAATTTCATATGGGCAAAAGCGCTGGGTGGACCTGCGGATGAGGCAGATAATCAATTTATATCCGTAGATGCTGCAGATAACGTATATACGACAGGCAAATTTCAAGGCACAGCAGATTTTGATCCCGGCCCTGGGATATATAATCTAAGCGCCGCGGGGGGTAACGATATTTTTGTCAGCAAATTGAATGCAGCAGGCAATTTTGTTTGGGCAAAAAGAATAGGTGCAGCTTATAATGATTTTGGTACGTCCGTAAAGCCGGATGCATCCGGTAATGTCTATATCCTCGGTGGTTATACAGGCACTGTAGATTTTGATCCCGGTACAGGAACAAGTAATCTAAGCTCTGTAGGAGGCCATGACTTTTTTGTTTGCAAACTGAATGCATCCGGCAATTTTGTGTGGGCAAAAAGCATGGGTGGATCTTCTGATGAAATTGGGATGTCAATGGCACTTGATGTGTCCGGTAATATTTATGTCACAGGTTATTTTAGCGGCATTGTAGATATGGACCCAGGTACGGGGATAAATAACCTCGTATCTGCGGGTGCTAATGATATTTTTATTGACAAATTTGACACATCAGGCAGCCTGTTATGGGCAAAAAGAATCGGCAGCACAGATTATGACGGTGGGTATTCCATCACCATCGACGTTTTCGGGAACATACTTACTACCGGGTATTTTAATGGAACTGTTGACTTTGATCCCGGTACTGGTAAAAAAGAGCTTTTTACGCTTTCTTCAACCGACATGTTTGTCGTTAAGTTGGATGCGTCCGGCAATTTTGTATGGGCAAAAAATATGGGCGCTTATAAGGCGTTTATTTCCTGTACATCCGTGGCTACCGACCTTTCCGGCAATGTGTATACGACAGGATATTTTAATGGTAAAATAGATTTTGATCCTGGTCTCGACGCCTTTTATATGACCAATCAAAACAACTACAATTACCCTGATGTTTTCATCAGCAAATTGGACGCTTCCGGCAATTTTGCATGGGCAGAAAGCATTGGAAGCACTAATGGCGAAGATGAAGGCCGGTCTATAGCGGTTGGCGCATCCGGCCATGTATTTACTACAGGAGGTTTTCAGGGGCCGGTAGATTTTGACCCGGGTACAGGTACGTTTAATCTTACGGATAGCGGCACCTTTATTTTAAAGTGGAGTCAGCCTCCGACCGCCGTCCCTATATTATCAGCGACCTCCGCACCCGCCCTGCATATCTATCCCAACCCGATAAAGGAGGGTAAGCTTAGTTTTGAAATGAACATGCAAAAAGGCAGCTATATCCTCAGTCTGACAAACAGCAGAGGTCAGCAGATGTACACCACGACAATAAGTCATTCCGGCGGGCCGGCAATCCAGCAGTTTCAATTACCCGAAGCATTGTCAGCCGGAATTTATTATCTGAGTTTAAGAGGAGGCGGAGTTGCGATTACACGCAAGTTGGTCATAGATTAAATGTCAGCGTTCGCCGGCAACTCAGTATCGGGCAAAAAAAAACCCTCTATTGTTTAGACAGAGGGTTTAGAAAGATATGGCGGCTACCTACTCTCCCGCATGATATTGCAGTACCATTGGCCATGGGGGGCTTAACTACTCTGTTCGGAATGGGAAGAGGTGGAGGCACCCCCGGCAAGACCACCATAAGGCCTTGTTGGGATTTATGATTTGCGATTTATGATTTGCGATTGACCTGCAAATTAAGACCACTTATCACCAATGAATGATTTAACATATTGGGAGCAATTCTTTTGTTTTTTTGTGTAGCTGCAATAATGATCATTAAGCAAGAGTGAAAAGAAGGAACCCATCATTGCAGGTTCTCTGATTCTTTTGTTTGTGGCTTAAGCTATTTGTGATTTGATTTTTGATTTATGATTGAATCAATCACAAATCATAAATCGCAAATCATAAATAAAATAAGATTAAAGCATACGGGTAATTAGTACTGCTCGGCTCTACTGTTACCAGTATTACACCTGCAGCCTATCAACGCAGTAGTCTGCTGCGACCCTTCTTATGTAAGTAAACTCATCTTGAGGTTGGCTTCGCGCTTAGATGCTTTCAGCGCTTATCCTGTACTGTACGTAGCTACTCTGCACTGCACCTGGCGGCACAACAGATACACCAGCGGTACACGCGATCCGGTCCTCTCGTACTAAGATCACATCCCCTTCAATTTACTAGCGCCCACCACAGATAGGGACCGAACTGTCTTGCGACGTTCTGAACCCAGTTCACGTGCCACTTTAATGGGCGAACAGCCCAACCCTTGGGACCTTCTCCAGCCCCAGGATGTGACGAACCGACATCGAGGTGCCAAACCTCCCCGTCGATATGAGCTCTTGGGGGAGATCAGCCTGTTATCCCCGGAGTACCTTTTATCCTTTGAGCGATGGCCCTTCCATGCGGAACCACCGGATCACTTTAGCCTGCTTTCGCACCTGCTCGACTAGTCAGTCTCACAGTCAAGCTCCCTTATACTAATGCGCTCTACGCATGATTACCAACCATGCTGAGGGAACCTTTGCGAGCCTCCGTTACTCTTTAGGAGGCGACCACCCCAGTCAAACTACCCACCATGCAATGTTCCCGTTACCAGGTTAGACTCTAAGTAACAGAAGGCTGGTATTTCAACGGTGACTCCACAAGACCTGGCGGCCCTGCTTCGTAGTCTCCCAGCTATGCTACACATCTGTTACTCAAAATCAATGCAAAGTTGTAGTGAAGGTTCACGGGGTCTTTCCGTCCCGTGGCGGGTAACCGGCATCTTCACCGATACTACAATTTCACCGGGCTCGCGGAGGAGACAGTGTTCAACTCATTAGACCATTCGTGCAGGTCGGAACTTACCCGACAAGGAATTTCGCTACCTTAGGACCGTTATAGTTACGGCCGCCGTTTACCGGGGCTTCGGTCACAAGCTTTGGAGAGTAAACTCCCCGAACAAGCTTCCTTAACCTTCCGGCACCGGGCAGGTATCAGGCTCTATACGTCTTCTTTCGAATTTGCAGGGCCCTGTGTTTTTGCTAAACAGTTGGTTGAACCATTTTACTGAGACCACTATTCACATAGTGGTATGCCTTATCCCGAAGTTACAGCATTAATTTGCCTAGTTCCTTCTCCGCGGCTCACCCGAGCGCCTTAGAATACTCATCTCGACTACCTGTGTCGGTTTACGGTACGGGTTGTCCTTACCATTACTTAGAAGGTTTTCTCGCGGGCCTGATTAGGGTCACTATCCATCCGGCCGAAGCCTTCTGGTACTATCAGGTTCATCAGTCTCTGCGGATTTGCCTGCAAAGTCTTTAACTACACCCTTTAACGATCTATTCCGTAAGATCGCGGACCTTTCACTTCCCTGTCACTCCATCGAAGTAAGGACAAGTGCTGGAATATTAACCAGCTTTCCATCAACTACGCCTTTCGGCTTTGCCTAAGGACCCGACTAACCCTGATCCGATTAACGTTGATCAGGAACCCTTAGTCTTTCGGCGAGGGGGTTTCTCACCCCCTTTATCGTTACTTATACCTACATTTTCTTTTCCGGCCGCTCCAGCATACCTCACGATACACCTTCTGCGCTGACCGGAATGCTCCCCTACCACTGAACACAATTAAGTGTTCAATCTATCATTTCGGCGACATGTTTGATGCCCGATTATTTTCCGCGCCCGGACCCTCGACCAGTGAGCTGTTACGCACTCTTTAAATGAATGGCTGCTTCCAAGCCAACATCCTGGCTGTCTTAGGATCCGAACCTCGTTTGTTCAACTTAACATGTACTTAGGGGCCTTAATGGATAGTCTGGGTTATTTCCCTCTCGGCCACGGACCTTAGCGCCCGCAGCCTCACTGCCACAGATTAATTTATCAGCATTCGGAGTTTGTCAGGGTTTGGTAGGCGGTGAAGCCCCCTAGCCCAATCAGTAGCTCTACCTCTGATAAACCTCTTTTTATGTGACGCTGTTCCTAAAAACATTTCGGGGAGAACGAGCTATCTCTCAGTTTGATTGGCCTTTCACCCCTATCCACAGGTCATCCCATAGCTTTTCAACGCTAATGGGTTCGGTCCTCCAGTGTGTGTTACCACACCTTCAACCTGCCCATGGATAGATCACAAAGTTTCGCGTCTGCCCCCACTGACTATGTCGCGCCCTGTTTGGACTCGCTTTCGCTACGGCTCCGTTGTTTAAAAACTTAACCTTGCCAGTGAGGAGCAACTCGTAGGTTCATTATGCAAAAGGCACGCCGTCACCATTGCTTGCGCATAGGCTCCGACCGCTTGTAGGCGTACGGTTTCAGGTACTATTTCACTCTCCTATTCGGAGTACTTTTCACCTTTCCCTTA
>JADMIO011621091.1_pt1:25000-45430 | contig 45430 bp, 34 predicted proteins | sample 8958161 | NCBI WGS metagenome assembly JADMIO01 (sample SAMN16585339, study PRJNA669376) | soil metagenome | isolation source: Crop rotation soil | place: USA: Cullars Rotation, Alabama | collected 2011
AGGCAAGGCTTTCCATAATCTCCAGGGAATGTGTGGGAACAAACCAAATGTTGCTTACGGCTCCCGGCTCATGGCCGCTGCGGCCTGCACGTTGTAAAAATCTTGCAACACCTTTTGGCGAGCCAACCTGAATTACAGTGTCTACAGGACGGAAGTCCACCCCCAGATCAAGAGATGCCGTACAGACCACGACCTTTAATGTGCCTTCATGAAGCTGATCTTCGACCCATGCCCGCGTCTCCCCATCAATAGCGCTGTGATGCAGGGCGATGAGGCCTGCAAGTTCAGGGTCGGCAGCAAGAAGTGCCTGATACCAGCGTTCAGCCTGACTGCGCACATTGGTAAAGAGCAGCGTCGTGCGGCTACTGTAAATAATGGGCAATACTTCCTGCACCATATTCAATCCTAAATGCCCGGCCCAAGGGAAACGTTCAACAGTCTCGGGCAACAGCGTGCGGATGGCTATTTCCTTGTTCAGCATCGCCCGGATAATGGTACCGCCTTCCCAGTCACCAAGCAACACCTGGCAGGCTTCTTCGAGGTTGCCTATTGTGGCTGAAATGGCCCAGATTCTGAGTGGGCAGTTAGCAGTTGGCAGTTGGCACTCTGTGGTCGCCGCTTCGCTACTGCCGATTTCTGGCTCCTCTAGCTCTGGGTTGGCGGTTGGCAGTTGGCAATTAGAATCTGCCGTTGAATTGCAAATTGCAAATTGCAAATTGCAAATTTTCTTCAGGTGCGAGACGGCCAGCTCCACCTGCACACCTCTCTTTGTCCCGAGTAGTTCATGCCATTCATCTACAGCAATGCCCCGGAGGTTTTCAAAGATGCGTTCATGTCCTTTCGTAGCGAGAAGAAGATGGAGGCTTTCGGGAGTGATGAGGAGAATCTCCGGGGGATCTTTCGTTTGTTTACTTCGCTCCGCCGTGGGTGTGTCGCCATTGCGGACGCCCACCCGCCATGGAATAAAAAGCTCGGCCAGCGCGGCTTCCATAGCACGGTGTATGTCTTTCGCAAGGGCGCGTAACGGTGTCACCCAAAGCAGTTGTAACCCGTTTGAGGCCTGACGTTTGGGATTTGGCGCCGCGTGATCAGGGTTACAATTGATCCATTCAATCACCGCCGCAAGAAAGATGGAAAATGTTTTCCCGAAGCCGGTTGGCGCATTGACCAAACCGCTTTCCCCGCGCTCGTATGCCTGCCATGCTTCTTCCTGGAAAGCAAAGGGCCTCAGGCCCTTGGCCGCCAGCCAATCGCGGATGATGCTGTAGCCGTCGACCTTTTTCTTGTTCGCCTTTGCCATGGGATGATGAAGATAGGGCCGTAAACACCCGTGCCACACGCTTTTAATAACGTGTGGCACGGTAACGATAAATTCATCCGCCTAACGGATATACAGCACACCTCTCCCACCCCGCGTTGTAGTGCGCGCTGATGGCGCAAAATAGCTTCTGGCTGACATGGGCAATGCAGAAGCGGCGGAGCCGAATGACCCCCCTTTTAAGACAATGCCCGCAGTCCCCGTAACCTCGCAGGTCCCGGAACAGGTGTTTACTGCGGTGAGGGTAATATTACCTTCCATGCCCGGCCAAAAGCCCGCTCCGCCCACTGAAAGCTGAGCATTGCCATTAGTAGAAATGCCGCCGCTACCATTTGGAACGAAGCGCACCGATCTGCCTGCTGCGGTACCGACACCGATGATATACTCTTCCAGATTGCCGGTCATTTCCATTACGCCAAAGAATGAGGCGCCGCTTGTGATCCTGCCGGATGTGCCTGTCGCAAAGATTCCCGAGCGTAAAGGGCCACCGGAAGATGTCGTAGTATAAGCTGCGTTACCCAATGTTGTAGAAGCATTACTGGCTACCTCGCTGGCCGTAGCTCCACCGGTAAGCGTGTACGACGATCCGAAAATGGTAGTGGATCCCCATGCAAATTCCCCAAGTATTGCAGGCTGCGGTCCGGCAGACGAATGCCCTCTGGCGATTCGCTCAAACTGCAGCTCAGACATTGGCGCCAATCCGCTCCAGTCAAGATAGGCAGCCATGTCAGGCCACAACAGGTCGCCAACTGCTATCCATTCCCCATCGGTGGACTCGTCGTAAATATTGTCTGCATCGCCATCGCAGCCATAAACGGCTGGTGTGGTGGTGGCTACGCCGGGCGTAGCAATTTCAATAAACTGCCTGTCGACACCAGATGTTCCCAGCGCTCCTGTACCTGTAGCAGAGTTTGGCGCATTGACCGTACGGGTAGCTTGCTGCGTGTAAGTAAGCGTGTTGAGAAAATCACGGTATTGGGCCTGGTTGATTTCATACTTCATGCACCATAAGGCCTTCATTGTAGGGAATGGATCAAGGGAACCAAGAGGGTTGGTCTTCTGAATGGTGTCATTACTGTATATATAAATACCGTCGGCATCCAAATCAGCATCATCATAACTATTTGCGTCTACGAGCATGGGAACCACGGAACCGGTGGTTGCCGTATTGTCCGTATAGTGAAAAGCATTTACAGATTCGGTCGTGCCGTTCCCATCGCCGAAAAACGGGCGTGTGGTCGGCGCCGGTATAAACACCATTTCGATAGCAAACCCTCGTACGCTGATATCATACGGCAAAGTGCTGATCACACCCAGCTTCACACCGGTAATCGTGCTGGTGCCCGGCCCCGGATTGGTGGGCTCCCTGTACAGCATCGCGCCTGTCTTCAGGAAGTCGTTCGTCTGGTAAACATCAAAGCCGGATGGGATCACATTGTTGTTGCCGGTCATGGTCATATGCGTCCAGTTACCGGTGGCCGTCTTGTACTTAAAAAATACCCACACACCATCATAGTTATTCGGGCCAACGTTGACGCGCCAGCTGTTGTCCCAGGTCACGTTAAATTGTACCTGTATGTTGCCGGGGCCATTATTGATGATGCTGACGCTGGAAATCTGGACATTGTTGGCAAGCACTGCGCCTGAGCTGCAGAAGAAGAAAAGCAGGAATAGGTAACGTGTTTTCATGAGTGTAGGTGGATTTTATTGTATGAGCGATATGGTAAAATGTTGCGCCAGCTTCCCGTCTTTAAAGAGCGAAAGATGATAAGTAGATGCCGCGAAACCGCTTAGGTCAATTGACGTATTAGCTTCCCGAACCTTTTCTCTCTTGAGGATCTTTCCTTCCATAGTACTCAGTACATAGTCGTAGCCGATTATGTCCTTGACGTTCATTATCGCCAGCGTGAAGCGACCGGCAGTCGGATTTGGATAGGCCACAAATACCGGTAGTGATTTGTCTTTATTAAGCCGAACTGTGGCGGAGTATTTAACACCTCCATTCCTGCCGACGCACTTCAGGCGATATAGCAGGAAATCTGCAGGCAGGTAGTAAGCCTTGACATCCGTATATCGATAGTCGTGCTCGCCGCTCTGCGCATTCAAAGCTATAGACGATACAAAATCAAAATGTCGTCCCGCATCATCACTGCGCTCTAGCTCAAAGTGGTCCAGTGCGCCTTCTTCGCCGGTCTCCCAGGCAAGCACTGCATCATCATTAAACCATGAGCCGGAAAATTTCAGCAGTTCAAGCGGTAAAGGCACAATCTGACCTGAAGGATTCTGATTCAGGGAGACCGTGATCGCATAGCCATCTGCAGCCCCGCCGAAATAAATACCCGGAAGTGCATTCGCATTGCTTGCTCCTGCAATGGCCACACCATCCGCTAAGCCACCTAAATAAATACCTGGCAGCGCATTTTGACTTGCGGCAAGTGCAATTGCATGCCCGTCATTGAAGCCACCGGCGTAAATACCTGGAGATGCATTCAAACCCACCGCATTAAACAGGGACACGCCATCATTAATACCGCCAAGGTAGATGCCGGGAATAGCATTCTGGTTGGATACATTCGCCAGAGCTACCCCATCATTATTTCCGCCAAGATATATACCCGGGATAGCATTCTGATTGGACACGGTAATGCTGGCATGCCCATCATTGTTTCCTCCCCTGAAGATGTTCGGTAGGGCGTTTTGTGCCAGGACGGCTGAAAATGCAATTCCATCATTGCTGCCGCCCTTGAATTGCGCCGAGGCCGGGCTTAAGGCAATCAGCGATGCGAAAACAGGAAGTATAAGGTATTTCATCGCCGGCTATATTGAAGTGCCTGTTAAAAGTAAAATAATAAACCAATAATTTACATAAACATACGCGTCCTTTTGATAAGTTACTAATTGCCGGCTACCAGCTATTGGTGGATAAAGAGGTAAGCCAGCGCGTGACGCCGTGGCTTTTTTTGATTTGAGAAATAAGCTCCTCGTTCGACGGATATTGATGCTTGCCTGAGTTGCAGAAATCAGGCTGCCGGTGCAGTATATGGAGCGATAAATACATCGAGACACCGGAAATTTATCTGGCCTAATGCAGCCGCCGCGGCCATTAGAGCATATAAAAACTGTACTCTCCGTTAGCCTAATTATTCCAGATTCACCTGATTCACTATGGCATTTATTTAAAATAACAGGTGTCGAAGCCGTAGTTCGGGCATGGCTACGAATGTCTGTTTTTCGCCCATTTGCAAACATTCCACACAACGCAGGGAAAATGTTTGCGCACGAAAAAAGTTGAATGCATAGTGCACTTAAGACAATACAGGCATGTCAAAGGATAGCTTGTCTACGTACGATTGCACGATTGCTATAATGTTGCCGCCTTCGGCCCGCTCCTGTCTGACACATTCCCTGTGTCAGTCCGGCCTATGCGGGTATTTAGCGTCGCATTATACCGATCGATCAGTGCATTCAGCTCCTCCGTCATATTGTGCCACACGATTGCGCCATCATGGATGATAAAGAAGCTGTTTAACCGATCACACAGCTTATACCAGGCTTCGTCCGTCTCCAGGCGCTTGGTCTTAAATGTGTCGGGATGGTGAGCATCCGGAGTCATCTCGGCCGTGTGCCGGAGATACATTGTATTGAAGCTTTCATTGGCTGCGTGCAATGCCGTAGTCCACTCGTCCGCCCCGATGCGGGCAGCAGCTGCAGTAAGCTCAGGATTTCTACTCCATTCAGCCAGGATATTGCTGATCGTAACGGTTTCTGCCTGGTAGCTTTGTTGTGCTATACCAGCGCCGTACGTATCCAGATTGTGGCTGAGCAGATCGGCGGCGGCCCGCTTGTCCGGGTCAGGTCCATAGGTGTGGGCATCGCAGAGCTTGATCAGGCCGGTAATAAGCCGGTCGCGTTTGGTATCATGGCCCGCGAGTTCGATGGACAGTGGGGACGCAGGATCGTTACGGTATAGGATCTGCATCTCAGCGACCAGTATACTGAAGGTGCCTATTTGCGCATCAGACTGCAGCTCGATATTTTGTTGGTAGGTATGGACAATGCGTTGCGCCTCTGTCATGAACTGGAGGTATTCGGCATTGCCGAGTTTCAATACGTCGATTTTATTGATCATGACAGGTAAATTTTTTTACTAAAGTAATCATAACGATTGCTTTTACAAATGTGACGAAAGCCGCCTCCAGTATAGACAGGCATACCAGATACCGCGTGAGGCGCCACCTTTGTTAAAAGAATAATTGAATGGCCTGGTTCAACCCCGCCCTCCAATCCGCCAGACGAAGAAGTTGAGTCAGTTTACAAATCCGACGCTGCTATTTCAGTGTTGCATTGCATCGCATTGCAAAGGAGCATAGCTTCCTGTTTACCCCATCTTCCCATATTTCCCCAACAGCTCCCTCAAAGTCTCAATTGTATCCACGTCAGCCACCACCTTATCGGTTCGCCACTTCAGTATCCTCGGGAAGCGTACCGCCACCCCGCTTTTATGACGCGATGATGCGGAGATACCTTCAAAGCCGATTTCAAAAACAAGTTCGGGCTTCACGGTTTTTACCGGGCCGAACTGCTCTATGCTGTTAGCCTTTACCCAGCGGTCGACCTGGGCAATTTCTTTATCAGTCAGCCCGCTGTAGGCTTTTGCAAAGGGCACCAGCGCATCGCCGTCCCGAATGGCAAACGTGTAATCGGTGTAGAGACCGCTACGCTTGCCGCTGCCCTTCTGCGCATAGATCATGACCGCATCTACGGAGAGGGGGTCTACCTTCCACTTCCACCAATCACCGCGGCGCCGCCCCGCCTGATAATGGGCCGCTTTGCGTTTAATCATAAATCCCTCACAGCCCCGCGCACGGGCCGCCCCGAGGTGGACGGGCAACTCACCCCAGGATGAAAATTGCAGCAAGGGCGACAATATAAGGTGCGGCGAATCCACGGCAAGTACGATGCGTTCCAGCAGTGCCCGCCGTTCGCTCTGCGGCAGGTGACGGATGTCTTCGCCTTTATATTCCAGCAGATCGTACGCCATAAACACGGTAGGCGCTTCCACGAGCTGCTTTTTAGATACCGTTTTACGGGTGATCCTTGTCTGAAGATATTGGAATGAAATGGGCAGACCATCGCGATACGCCAGTATCTCACCATCCACGGCAATGCCGTCCGGCAATAGTGTTTGCAGCGACTGTATCTCGGGAAATTTATCGGTAATCAGTTCCTCACCGCGGCTCCACAGATAGAGATTTGCGCCGCGCCGTATAAGCTGTCCGCGAATGCCATCCCATTTCCACTCTACCTGCCAGTCGGCAGGATCGCCAAGACCTGTAGTACCACCCTCCAATGAATAAGCGAGGTAGAAAGGGTATGGTTTTGAAAGATCGGTGAGCTGAGCATCCGATCGAATAAGCTCGCCGAATGTAGTGTTATACGGACTCCAGTTCCCGGAAATTAGGTGCGCCACCGCCTGCGCATCCTGGTTTAGATAAGCGGCCAATGCCTGCACCACCAGCGCCTCGCTTACTCCAATCCGGAAACCGCCCATCATAAGTTTATTGAAAACAATGCATGACTCCTGAGTCAGTTCGCGCCATTCCTGTATGATAAATGCGCGCTTCCCCGCCTCGTCTGCGCTTTGCATAACCTGAAGCTTTGCCATCACTTCACTGAGCGAAGGGTCATTTGTTGCTTGTCTGTTCACTCTTGCATTATCCAGCAATAGGGCGATCGACTCTGAAAGGTCACCAACGGTATGATAGCTTTCGTCAAACAGCCATTGAGGTATACCTATCTCCTCCATGCACCAGACCTTCATCAGGGTACTGTTGACGAGCCTGCGGGGCCTGCGGCCGGTAAAGAGCGCTACCAGCCATAGCCTGTCGCCATCGTCCGCATCACGCAGGTACTCCAGCAGCAGGTCACGCTTATCGTTGGTCCTGGTCGTGTTGAACAGTCTGGTAACAAGATGTGCGAAGCGTTGCATGAGTTGATGCGTTTGAAGGGTTTGAAGGGTTTGGGGTTTGAAGGGTTGTTAAGGGAAAGCGGTTTCTGTCATAACAATCAGCTAAGTAAGCAGTCAATATAATTCCAAACCCTAAAACCTTTCAAACTCTTTAGACCCTTCAAACCCTTTAGACTCTTCAAACATTTCAAACCCTCTAAACCCTTCAAACCCTTTTTACCGCCTTCAGTGCGTACACCATTGGCAGCAGTCCCTCCATGCCCTGAATGCGCCAGCGCCGCGCGCCTGCGGATACACTCTGTCTGAATGCCGGATACGGCGAGTAATCGTATTCTTCGAAATGAACAACATCCATCCCCGCGGCACGCAATGCCCCGAACACTTCGCCAATCGCATGATTCCAGCCAACAGAGGAAAGAGAGATGGGCGCAGCCTGATCAGCATAAGTGCCTTCCTCCACTTCTATGATCGCCTCGCGATTGAAATAGGAGTAGGTGGGACGGACAAAATTATTGTCGTACATCCACATCACCGGGTGAAATTCTACCAGCAAAAGCTCGCCGCCTGGCTTCAGGCAATTAGCTACAACCTCCGCCCAGCGCTGCATATCGGGAAGCCATCCGAGCACGCCGTACGTGGTAAACACAATATCCACAGGTTTTGAAATACGGGATGCGGCATTGTATACATCGGCGCAGATAAATTGTGCGTCAAGCGACAACTCTTTAGCCAGCGCTTGTGCCGTTTCGATGGCTTTCGGGGAAAAGTCTATCCCGGTTGCCTGCGCGCCCATCCTTGCCAAGGAGAGTGTATCCTGCCCGAAGTGACATTGCAGATGCGCAATGTCCTTACCGCGCACATTACCGATCAGTGACAGCTCAATTTCATTCAACGATGTAGCGCCGCGTTTAAAATCTTCTACTCCATAGAAGTCAGAACGGATGTGATGGTCCAGGCGGCTTTCCCAAAGTGCGAGATTAATGTCCAGGTATTTTTCGGCATTCGTGTCCGCTTGATTCATGCGTAAAAAAAAGCAGGCAAACTTTATTTAGCCTGCCTGCCCAATATTACATCCTGATTCGATTTAGTATCCCATAGCCTCACCGGTTTCGCTTTCACCCTCACGATTGTTACCATCAGTCATGCCGCTGATAGAGCTGCCGCGCTCCTCGTCGCTGGACATCGACATGGCGTCATCGCCGCCTTCGCGGCCGTTTCCATCGTCGGCTGCGCTCCCGCTGCTGCTTTCACCGGCTTCCATGCCTTCGGCTCTGTCGCCGTATCCGGCGGCGGTATTACTATTTCCGCCTGACGCCGATTTTGCGCTTTTGCTTACGTCTTCTGTTTCTTCTTCTGCCTTCGGATTAATCACACTTTCTGCAAGCGTGGTGAGCAGCTCATCCGTATCGCTTTCCTGCTCGCGGATTTCTTCAAAAATCTTAGCTGCTTCACCATATCCGAGCGTTTTCGCAAAAGAGCGCATCGAGCCGTATGAAGCGATTTCGTAGTGCTCTACTTTTTGTGCACCGACAATCAGGGCAGCATCCAGGCCGGCACCTTTTTCATATTCCTTAATGTGCTCATCGGCTTCCTCGAGAAGCCCGTCCATAGCCGCGCACTTTTTGGCTTTGGGTGTAACACCCAGCACGCCAAATGCCTTTTCCAGCTTTGTTATTTGCTCGTCTGTTTGCGTTTGGTGCGTGGTAAATGCTTCTTTCAGCTTTGGCTCTGTCGCATTCTTAGCCATTTTGCCCAGCGCCTTCGTCAGTTTTTTCTCTGCATAATAAATGTCCTTCATCAGGTCCTGCAGAATTTTTTCCAGGTCGTTGCGCGCATCGCCTGTAGCCTTTGTGTTCTTCGCACGGGATGAAGTTGCACGTGCCGATGCACTGCGTGAAGCGGCACTGCTGCGGCCGGCAGCTGATTTTGCGGCAGTACTCTTGCTGCCTGTGTTAGATCTACTTGCACTGCCCTTGCTTGCTGTGCCTTTTGATGCTGTGCCGCTACGTGCGCCTCCTGATTTTTTGGCATCAGGCTTTGCCTTACCTGCACTACGCGACGAGCTGTCGCCGCGCGCAGAAGCTGTGGCCTTGCTGGTTCCGGATGAGGATGTGCCTGTGCTCTTACCGCTGCTTTTCGAAGCGGCAGATTTTTTACCGGCTACCGTTTTAGATGCAGCTTTCTTAGTACCTTTTGATGTTGCCATGGCTGTGATTGGTAATTAGGATTGAGTGAGATTAGTAAGGGTTGAATGATTCAAACGTAATGAAATCACTGTAAAATCTGTCTGGTTTTCATGATAAAGCAATTATTTTTTTGCAAGCACGTCAGGCATCTATCTGATGCCGGTCAAGCAATAGCCTTAGCTGTCGTTTTGCTCCTGGTTGCCTGTAGAAAAATCGTTCCCTTCGAGACGTGTATCCCGGCGATTAGCTTCTTGTAGCCGCTCGTCTTTATCGGCATTCCGAACCCGATCCTCCTGATTTAGCCGAGGAGAAAACGAACCTTCATCGCCTGTGCCTATGTTGCTGCTGCCAAGATTTTCCGCCTCATTATCGTAATTAGAACCTGTATTTGCAGTGTCTCCCTGACGATAGCTTTCAGCGCCCAAATAAGCGGACCCCTGTCCGTAATCAGAGCCTCCACCTGTGGTTGAGCCCGTCACAAACGACGCCTGACCCTGGTCATTATTATCCTTTCCACCTGCATTTGCCTCCTGCCGTTCAGGCCCCGAGGACGCGATGTCATCGTCCAACCTGTCAACCCGGGATTTTTGCTGATCCTTCCGCTCCATAATAAAACCGTTGCCGCATATGTTATGCAGACTATGCGGCGTAAAAAGACTATGCCATATCAGTACCCTCAGCGGCTCATTTAACCTGACATGCATGGCCGCTTTTTTAAAAATAAAAGCACGGATAATCATGGGATTATTAATTTGTTTTGGACGGAAAGCGAGGGAGATATTTGGACATGATGATGTTATCTTTACGAAAAAGATACCGGGCGGGCTATGCAGGATGTTTTTATACTAATTGCTGAGGATGATGCTGACGACAGGTTTTTATTGCAGGCAGCATTTCAGGAAAATGGCTTTACCGATCGGCTGCACTTCGTAGATAATGGAGTGGAATTAATGGAATACCTGAGTTCCGTTCGTAATGACGGGAATACGCCTGTTATTTTGCCTAAATTCATTCTCCTGGATCTGAATATGCCTAAAAAGGACGGGCGCGAGGTACTGAAAGAAATCAAGCAACACCCGGAGCTCAGAAAAATACCAGTGGTTATATTCAGCACCACGAACAATGAACAGGAAATGCGACGCTGCTATGAGCTTGGCGCTAATTCCTATATCACGAAGCCTAATAGCTTCGATCATTTGTTGAAAATTGTAGCTAATCTGCGGGGTTACTGGATGCATACCTCCCCCTTTCCTTCCTAGGGCGCGGCATTGTCTTTGTATTACTGTGGATTAGCGTAACCAGTGCATGGCGATGCATGCACCATGAATACATTACTGAATCCATCAGCGTTATGAAGGTTTTGATTGTAGATGACGAAATTGATCTTTGCCTGCTGCTGAAAAGTTATTTCACCAGGAAAGGCTACGAAGTAGCGATTGCATATACCCTCGCGAGTGCGCTCGATCAACTCAAAAATTTCCCTCCGGAAATACTCTTTCTTGACAATAATCTTGCTGATGGACTGGGGTGGTCTATGGTGCCGGCCATCATGCGTTCGTCTCCGCAACTAAGGATTTATCTGATCAGCGCTTACCATCCACCATTACCGCAGTTGCCTGCCGGCGTGTCGGTCAGTGTAATCGAAAAGCCGATTTCCTTTGCAGACCTTGATGCGAAATTGAATCATTCTGACGCCACTAATCATTAGCTGATATCGGTGGGAATCAAAAAAAGAATGCCTCTTTTTCAGGAGGCATTTTTAATGATAAAAGGAGGATTTATGGTCAATCGACGGTGCCCCTGCGGATGACGCCAAGGACGAGCGATATCACAGCCAGCACCAACAAAATGTGGATAAGGTTGCCTGCATGGTTTACGAAGAAACCGAAGATCCAGCCTACTACCAGTATGACTGCGATCAGATAAAGAATGCTTCTCATGACGTGAGCTTGTTTTGGTGATTACCTGCAATTTGTAAATACTATGCCATCAGCTAAACAGCCCGGTCATCAGCGCTATGGGCCGGAACAGTTTCAGACTGGTTTACAGCTGCAGATTCCTCACTATTGAAATGGTCGGCAAGCGGAAAAGTGATGGTGAACGATGTACCGCCCGTCTGGCCTGACGACACGTCGATCAATGCTTTATGCGCCTGCAGTATATTCAGCGTAAAGGCAAGCCCAAGCCCCATACCATTGCGCTTCTGCGTGAAATACGGTTCAAACAGGCGGGAGATAGCCTCCTCACTGATGCCGCAACCGTTATCGTTGATTTTAAGTACCGCTGTATGGCCCCTTTGCGTCAGCTCAATGATCAGCAGACCTTTGCCTTCATCCATGGCCTCAATGGCGTTGATGACAATATTCAACAAAGCAAGCTTTAGCTTTTCGTTGTCCGCCATGATGATTACGTCTTCCTCGGGATACCGTACTTCCAGCCTGATCTTCTTCAGTGTAATTCTGTCAATGGAGGCGCTGATTACATCATCCAGCAATGGCTGTAACAGTCGCTCTTCAGGCACTACATCGCCAGGCCTTGAGGTACTGAGCAGCTCATTGATCAGGCCTGAAATTCGCAGCGCGTTACGTTGAATAATGTTGAGGTACAACGAAGCACTTTCATCTGTTTCCGTCTCCTGCTGCAATTGCTCTACAGAAAGGGTAATATTATTGAGCGGATTGCGCACCTCATGTGCCAATGTACGAACGAGCCGTCCTGTAGCCGCCAGCTTCTCAGCCTGCAGCGCAACACGCTCTTCCTTACGCAATGTGGTAATGTCGTGTATGATTCCCTGGATGTAATCTATCTCGTTGTATTCGTCTTCGCGGGCGGCGGTAAGGATACACACCTTCTTTTCTCCGCTTTTGGTCGTCAGTACAACCTCCCAATCATTAATCATCTTCTTCGACTGAATAGTGCTAAGCAGGTACTTTTTGTGTTGCGCCTGCTCCATAAGATCGCAGAGGTTCATCTGCAATAGTTCATGCGGCTCATAGCCGAGCAGTGTTTTTGCCGCGCCATTCACATCCTGAAAATCGAGCATGTCGTCGGTAAGAAAGACAAGGTCTTTTGATTTCTCGAATATGCTGCGATACTTACGCTCATTTGCCTTCAGGGCGCGCAGATGTTCCATGCGCTCCATCGTATAACGGATGCAACGCTCCATTTTTTCGATCGTCAGATCGGTCTTAACCAGATAGTCCACGGCGCCGAGCTGCATCGCTTCCATATCCACCTCGCGATTGCCCTTGCCTGTGAGTAATATGATAGGCGCATCGCAGCCTCGCGCGGTGGCTTCCTTTAGCAGGTCAACACCGGAGCGCGCGCCGAGGCGATAATCGGTAAAATAGAGATCGTATTTCTTCTGGCAGATAAGATCCAGCGCGTGTTCAAAGGTGGGGCACCAATCTATCACAAAAGAAGCGCCCGGAATATGCCGTATGTATTCTCCGGTTATGAGGTAGTCATCCTCGTCATCGTCAATAATGAGGATGCGTATCTGGCCATAATGTGCCATACCCTGATTGCTTTATAAATCGAGCTTGAATGCCTGGTACTGCTTCATTTTGTTGTAAAGGGTCTTTCGATCAATATTCAACAGTTTGGCCGCTTTACTCTTATTGTAATTGGCCTGCCTCAATGCGCCAAGAATCACTTCATATTCCGCATCGATGTTGGCGCTCTTCAGCTTGTTTTCGTAAGACACATTTGAAGACGAATCATCATCATCGTCGTCGTCGTCATCTTCCTGTTCAGCGCCTGGTTTATCAAATTGCAGCCTCGAGAAATGCGCGATCTCAAATGGCAATGATTTGGCTTCAATTAATGGCCCGTCGGTAAGCAGCGTAGCACGTTTTACCACGTTTTTTAGCTCGCGCAGATTGCCGTGCCAGGGATACGCATGGAATATCTGTTCTACTTCGGGCGAAAAGCCTTTGACGCTTTTCTCAAGTTCGATGTTGGTTATTTTCAGGAAATGTTTTGCAAAAAGCATCAGGTCGCCCTTGCGTTCGCGAAGCGGAGGGACCTCGATGCTGAACTCGTTGAATCGATGGTAGAGGTCTTCCCGGAATTTACCTTTTCGAGCACTTTCCCAGAGTTTCTCATTGGAGGCTATGATAATGCGCACATCAAGCTCGATGTCCCTGTTGCCGCCAACCCTGCGGATCTTACGCTCCTGCACCACACGCAACAGCGATACCTGTGTATCGTAAGAGAGATTGGCAATTTCATCGAGGAATATGGTACCTCCGTTCGCAATCTCCATGCTGCCGATCTTCTGATTCAGCGCCCCGGTAAACGAGCCTTTTTCATGACCAAAGAGCTCACTGTTTGAAAGCTCTTTAGACAAGGCGCCGCAATCGATCGCTACGAACGGTTTGGATGCCCGCTTGCTGTGTTTATGGATTTGTTGTGCGATAACCTCCTTGCCGCTGCCACTTTCCCCATAAATGATGACGCTATAGTTTGTCGGCGCCACAAGATTGATCTGCTTCACGATCGCAGCAAACTCTTCACTGTCGCCCAGGATGTATTGCTCGTTGTTCCAGGAGGCAGGTGCGCTTGTTCCCTTTTTCGACTTACCATTCATTACCTGCGCGGCATCTGTTTCGGGTATCGCATCCGGAACTTTCACAACTGAGCCGGTCTGCACCGGCGCAGAGAGTGCTTTGCGGATCGTTACCAATATTTCGTCCGGGAACAGGGGCTTAGTTACGTAATCATATGCACCCATCTTCATGACCTCCACTGCATCCTTTACGTCACTGTAGCCGGTAATGATGATTACGGGTACGGACTGATGCTTCTCCTTAATTTTTAACAACAGGTCGGCGCCCGTCATATCATCCAGCCGGAAGTCGCAGAGCACAAGCAGAGGCGCGGACTTCTTCATCCATTCAAGCGCAGCGGCGCCGGTATTCACGGTAGCTACCTCAAAGCCCTGCCTCGTCAGGAAACGATTCAGAAGCAGGCACATGTCATTGTCGTCGTCAATGACCAATATCTTATTGGGCATAGGGTGTGTGTAAGGACCTTAAAGTTAAATTATCAGGTTGACGTGTACTAACAGGACAAGAACCAATTTGCTCAGGCCCATACTGCTCTTATCTGTGCAATGGGAATACGCATCTGCTCGCGATATTTGGCCACTGTCCTGCGCGCAATATTGTAGCCTTTCAGGGAGAGAATATTAACGAGTTGCTGATCGGTATAGGGGTGGCGCTTGTCTTCGCCGGAAATAGCCTCTTCGATGACGGACTGAATGACCTTATTGGAAATGACCTCGCCTTTTTTGTCCGCAATGCCCTCGCTGAACAGGTCCTTGAGGTAGATAATGCCAAAATGTGTGTCCGCATACTTGTTGCTGGTGATGCGTGAGACAGTAGAGATGTCGAGACCCGATTTCTCTGCAACAACGCGCAGTACCATCGGCTTCAGCAGGCGGATATCACCTTCCATAAAATAATCATGTTGTATCTGCACGATGCACTGCATAATGCGCATCATGGTATCCTCACGCTGTTTGACCGCATTCACAAACCACTGGGCAGATTGCAACTTGCTTTTGACATATTGATTAGCGCCCCGGTCGCGGGAAGATGTCTGTGTAGATAGCTGGTCGTACAGGCTTTGATTCACAAAAACAGAACTGGACCGAACGGATTGCAGGTGAACCTGAAAGTTGTCCCCGAATCGTGTAACTATAAAGTCCGGAATAATGGTGCTCTTCGGCTCGAACGAGGACGCATTCTCACAGACCGGATAAAATTTAAGCGTGCCGATGAATGTCAGCACATGGCGCAGCTCTTCTTCGTCAATATTCAGGGCATGCTGAATTTTTTCAAACTGCCGATGCATCAGGTCGTTATAATGATTCCGGACAAGTCGGAGTGCGACGCGGGCCTCCGGAGCGGTATGCCTGACACGGGTGAGCTGGATCAACAGGCATTCCTGAACACCCTTCGCTCCAATACCAATCGGGTCCAGCTCCTGAATAACTTTCAGCATCTGCACCACTTCTTCCACCTCTACCATGGATTGCATGTGAAAAGAAAGATCGTCGGCCACTTCATCCAGGTCGCGGTCCATAAAGCCATGGTTATCGAGCGCATTGATCAGATATTCGCCGATCTGTAAATCCCGCTCCGGCAGTTTGCGCATGCGCAGCTGCTGTCGGGCATCGTCTTTATAATGTGCGTTGCCGGCAATGGCCATCTGAGGCGCGACATCTGTATCAAAGTAATTCTGGTATTCCTGGCGGTAGTCGGGTACATCGTTGTATCCATATTCTTCCCAATCCTGAAAATCCTTTATCTCCTCTTTATCTGGTTTGTTGTCGCATTCGTCATACTGCTCTTCGGCAGTCATTTCCAGAAAGGGATTTTCCTCCATCTCATTCTTCATGCGCTGCTCAAGTTCGAGCGAGTTCAGGAAATACAGATTGAGGAGTTGGATCTGCTGAGGTAGAATCTTCAGGTGCTGGCGCTGTGTTTGCTGTTGAGCAATCATAAGGTGACGATTTTACTTGGATAAGTACCCCTGTAGCAATCGCATTGCCAAACTGTCTTTGTAAAAACATTTTTATTAGTCGCACTCTTAAATCACTGCAACACTATGATGATTTGCCAGATAACGCATTGAGCTATTTTTTGCACTTACGGTTTTTTGAATACCTTGACAATTGCAGGTGTGGTGATTATTCCACGTATTGAGGTATCTTGAGCCGCCGCCGTTATGAAGTTCAGATTACGCTTACTTCTTGCCGCTTTTGCTGTAAGCTTTCTGCTGGTGGGGGCATTATCAGCCATATCTATTTCCCGTTTTGCTCAGCTTAGTACCCAGGTAAGTTCTGTTGAACATTCCTATAAGGTAGTCAAAATGATTAATGAGCTCGACGATGAGGTTCGCGAGCTGGACAGAAATGAGTTCAGGTTCCTTGTTTCAGGCGATAGTTCTTTTTTTCTGGCTTATGAACAAACGGCATTGGAGCTCAAGGAAAAATCAGACAGTCTAAAGGAACTTGTTTCGGATAATCCCACCCAGCACACTTTTATCATCCGGTTTGAAACCGATATGAGGCTTTACCTCGCTGCTTCCAGGCGATCGATGATCGCAAGTCTATCACCACACATCGTTCATACCTCTGGTCCGTACCAAAACAGCAAACTGCTTATGGGCAGCGCTACGCAGAAGCTATCGGAAATGGCTACGGAAGAAAACCGGCTTCTGAAGGAGCGCAGCTCCGAACGGGATACTTACAAGCAACGCACTGCTGCAATGATTAAGGCACTCAGCATGGTGTTTGGCCTTCTTACCCTTATTCTTTTTGTCCTGCTTTTACGTGAATTCAGAAGCCGTGTGCTGTATCAGGCCGAGCTTCAGCAAAAAATGATGGAAATCGCCCAGTCGAAGCAGGAATTGGAGTATATCGCTTATGCCACCAGCCATGACCTCCAGGAACCGCTGCGAAAAATCCGTATTCTCAGTGATAAATGGCAGCATTATCAGCGGAATAATATAGCGCCCGAAGACGCGGGCGATACCCTGGGCCGTATCACCGCAGCAGCTAAACGCATGCAGGAACTCGTGAGTGAACTGATGATCCTTACAACGCTGAGTGATGGCGCAGAACTCATGGCATGTCCGCTGCGCAACTATGTAAGCAACGCATTGTCGTCTCTAAGCCAGAAGATAACGGAAAAAGGCGCGCGGATAGAGGTAGAGGATCTGCCAGTCATCAACGGACATCCGGAGCAGTTAAAATTGCTGTTTAAAAACCTACTCGATAATGCACTTAAGTTTACGCGTCCCGGTATAGCACCGCTCATAAATATCACGCTGCACGTCGCCGACAGCAATGAGCTGGGTCAGGAAATTCAGACGGGCCGCAAGTATTACTGCATCACGATTAAAGACAACGGCCTGGGTTTCGACAACAAGATGGCTGATAAGATGTTCGGTATTTTCCGTCAATTACATACAGAACGAGACGGCTATGCTGGTAAAGGCACAGGGCTGGCCATCTGCCAGCGCATTATGAGCAACCATAAAGGCCGCATTATTGCACATGGCTTTCCCGGTTCAGGAGCTACATTCAAGCTGTATTTTCCGGTCGGGGTATAGTTAGCTCACTACTGCATCGCCGCCATTGATATGAATAAACTGACCGGTTATGTACGAGCTATCGTCGCATGCGAGGTACACATAAGCAGGTCCCAGTTCATACGGATATCCTGCGCGACCGAGCGGCGTATCCTTACCAAAGTTTTCAAGATGCTTTGCATCAAATGAGTTCACCACGAGCGGGGTCCATATCGGACCGGGCGCAACGCCGTTAACGCGGATTTTTTTCGGCGCGAGGTTCAGCGCGAGTGAGCGGGTAAAGGCCACTACTGCGCCTTTGGTAGCTGCATAGTCCAGCAGATGTTCGCTGCCGCGATAAGCTACAACCGATGCCGTATTGATGATACAGGCCCCCTCTTTCATTACTTCTGCTGCAGCTTTTGTGCAGTAAAAGAAAGAGTACATATTCGTAGCAAACGTGCGTTCAAGCTGCTCCCGGCTAATGCCCGCTATGCTTTGATCTTCATCATGGTTCCCTGCATTGTTCACCAGGATATCCAGGCGACCCATCTCCCGGACTGTTTCCGCGATCAGGCTGCGGCAGGTTTCCTCACTGCTCAGGTCACCTTTGAATGTCATACACTTTGCGCCTTCAGCTTCTGTCAGTCGCTTTGTTTCTTCCGCGTCTTTATCAGCTTCATTATATGCAATGGTTACTGAAGCACCTTCGCGGGCAAAATAAATGGCAGCACTTCGCCCGATGCCGCTATCTCCGCCCGAGATGATAGCTACCCTGCCTTTCAACTTACCGCTGCCCTTATATTCTTCACGAATCGGCGGCACGGCGAGTTCTTTTTCATAAATGCTCTTGTCGCCGCCCTTGCTGTTCGGCGAGGATGGATTGTTTGCCATAAAAAAACGCAGTTTATTTCTTTGTCAGCATAAAAGAGCAGCGAAGACAATAGCCTTCACTGCTCTTATTACGAGACCGGTTTCAGCATTCATGCTGATTGGCCCGGGCTACTTTTTTTCGAATGTCCTCAGCCTCGGCTATAAACCTATTGACATTAACATCGCAGCTGGAGGCACAGGTATCAATCAGTGTGCCCCTGACTCCATCCGAAGCTTCTATTACATACATAACTGCGTGATTTTCCAAGTTGCCTTCGTCCTCGAAATGACGGCTATCAATGACCCGAACCTGCTCAGGCCGATAATATCTGCCTTTTGAAATGGCATATAGCCCGCGGCTCGTAACCTTAAAGCACTCGGTATATCCATCCGCTACCGCGTTATTGACGGATAGTGAAAGGCTGTTGCGGAAAGGTACCTGCTCCTGTCTGTTGTTCCCCTGATAAGTCCACATAAACTATCCATTTGCTTACAACGATCAAGAAAATTCCAAGCCAGATGATGGACGAAAAAGTTAAAGTAGGTTACAAACAAAGGCTATTGATTATCAACACCAAATACAGCGCCGGGATTATATGCTGATCATCCGCCATCCTGATCTTTCGGGGTTTGTGGAATTACATCTACACCAATGGCTATTTGTACTTCCACAAACTGCCATCTAAACGTAATCGAAAAGCCGTCCGGCAGTGCGCCGAACGGCTTTCGAGATAACATGTGCGAATACCTATTTATTCATTTTAGCCCACTACTATCCGAACAAAATTGTTGTATAGAAAAAAGAAGAGCTCCGCTATCTTAGGTATACCACTACTTAAGTCAGCTAATGGAGCTCTTCAAGAGGACTAAAAATAACAGCCAGCCCGTTCTGCGCCAAATCCTGGACCTGATACCGGAGTGGATCCTTCAATCTGCCATCGAATTACACAAGAGCGATAAGCACTGCTCGGCCTACCGTACACACGATCAATTGGTGGCCTTAATGTTCGGACAGCTGAGCAAATGCTACACCCTGGAGGACATTTCTGCCGGAATTGGCGTATCGACCACCTACATCCAGGACCTGGGCCTGCGGCAGAGTCCGGCTCGCTCCACGATGAGCGATGGTAATAAGAAGCGCGACTGGCGGGTCTTTGAGACCCTTTACTACAAACTGCTCCGGTACTATGATGGCATTTTGCGATCGCAACATAAGAGCGAGCTGCTCACCCGCCTTACCGAACACAAGGCTATCAAGATCATCGACTCGACCACCATCAGCCTGTGCCTGAACCTTTTTGACTGGGCTAAATTCCGGACAGCTAAAGGTGGGCTCAAAATCCACGTGGCCTTCGATGAAGCTCTGGCCCTGCCTGATCTGATCAATATCACCGAAGCCGCTACTCACGACCTGAAAGGCCATCCCCGTCATATCTATCCGGCCGGCACGATCCTACTCGAAGACCGCGCTTACATTGATTACCGCCTCATCCGGGAGCGCTGTCTGGCCGACAATCACTTTGTAACCCGCTGCAAAACTTCGATGACCTATGAGGTCATTGCCGAACGGGAGCTTCCTGCAACCTCCGACACCCATATCCTGGTTGATCAGGAAATCCTGCTCACCGGACAAAAAGCGGTGGAGGCAGGCATGGGTGATCTGGCACTACGCCGGGTTGTTGTCTACGATGAAGCCAATGATCGTACCATTGAGCTGCTGACCAACAACTTTGAATGGAGCGCTGCTACGGTAGCCGAGCTGTACCGCCACAGGTGGGCTATCGAGCTGTTCTTCAAGAGTCTGAAGCAGAATCTGCAGATAAAGACCTTTACCGGCACCTCACCGAATGCGGTGCGTTCCCAGATTTACGTGGCCTTGATCTGCTACCTGCTGCTGGAGTTGCTGCGTCGCTGTGCCTGCAAGGCAGCACACGCCTTCAGCAACTTTCTTTCCAGCACAGTGGGATCCGAAGCTTGGAATTCACGTGACTTGAAGTCGCGGC
>JADMIO010607047.1_pt1 | contig 45428 bp, 58 predicted proteins | sample 8958161 | NCBI WGS metagenome assembly JADMIO01 (sample SAMN16585339, study PRJNA669376) | soil metagenome | isolation source: Crop rotation soil | place: USA: Cullars Rotation, Alabama | collected 2011
CGGTCACCCGGTAGTGCGTGATGTCGCTCGTGGCGACGATCTTGAGGTGACCCACGACTTCGCTGGGCTCAAGACCGTGGTCGCTCGCGAGCTGGTGCCTGCGCCAGCTGATGTACGCCTGGACTTCTTTGCGCTTGAGGATGCGCGCCGCGGTCACAACCGCACTGCCCGGGTTCTTGCCGCCAAACCCGGCGTCGCGCGCAGCCTTAGCGCCGTTACCGTGACGGAGCCACGCTTCGGCGACGAGCTGGTGCCTGGGATCGATCTGCGGAGGCTTGCCGGCGTGGAACATCAGCGGTACCCGCGCTCGGCGTACAGTCCGACGATGGTCTGGCAGCGCTCGCGGGCCATGCCTTGCGTTGCGCCGCGCGCGACGAGCTCGAGCACGGCGCGAAACTCCGTCGCCGTTCCACATGCCGCGAGATTGCGCCCGGCCTCGAGCTCACCCACCAGAAACTCATGCTGTTCGCGCGTGAGCTTGCCGCTCGCGCGCTTGGACTCCCACCAGATCGTCACGCCGCGCGCCCGGTGCCGGTAGTAGCGGTCCGGCAGCCCGAGTTTGAGACGTGAGGCGCGCCGCTGCTCCAGCCGCGCCACCTCGTAGCCTAATGCAGAGGCCAGATCATCGCACCGCCTCGTCTCTTCGGCCTCGCTGTGCACGCTCAGGCTCGCTAACACGATCGCTGGTTCCGCGGCAGGACATGCGACGGGCGGCGCGGCTGGTGCCGCTCCTTCTTCGCCTTCGCGGCCAGATTAGCGCGGGCGACGCACAGGTCGTCGTACATGAGGCGCGACATGACGACGAGCCCGTCAGGACAGGTTTTCGTCGCCACCTTGGCACGGTAGGTGGCATTGGCGACGACCCGGTCTGGTGCCGTGAACTCGGCGCGGATGGTCATGGTGCCCACTGGGTTGCACGCGACCCACCGGATATCAGACATTGGCCGCCACGGTAGTTCTGCGGACGTTTACACAGTTACACAGTTGCAGAGCGTTCCGGTAATTGGCTTCATGCGCGCGCGCGCGTATACGTGCGCGAGGGTGTGTAACTGTGTAACTATGTAACCCGACATCGTATGTTGTTGGGATTTCACGACTTAGGTTATCTACACAGTTGCCGCCACAGTTTACACGGTTTACTGAACCGTGTAGGCTAGAAGAGGGTTGCATGGTCCTCCTGGGGATTATCGAGTAAGGCAATGCCGTATCGGCACTTGGGGCGCTTCTCGTTTGTCGGAATGCCGCGCTCGTTGAGCTTGAGACCGAAGTCGGTTTGCGACATCAGGTACTCTTCGCCGTCTTTCGCCCACTTCTTGTAGGCCTCATAGAGCACGGTCGATTGTGTCTTGAGGCCCTCGCCAAGCTGGCAGCAATCAGCGATGAATGCGCCAAGGGTGTCGCTGTCCGTGCGGTACTGCTGTGTGGCGGACAGGATGGACTTGGGCGGCTCCAGCCCGTCGCGTTGCCACGCCAGACACCCGTCAACGGCCCACCGCAGGATGCCAGGTAGCTCGGCAGCTAGTTTCGCGCCCAGCTCTCTGTCGCGCTTTTCGGGCGGAATCGTGACCTCGAACGGCACGAGGCGAAGCCGTCGCCACATGGCGTGGTCGGTCGACCGAATACGTGGTCGGTGGTTCGCGCCGAGCCACAGTTTGTGCGTCGGCGTGAAACTGAATTCGCGCGCGAACTGGTAGCGCGCCGTGATCGTATCGTTGCCGGTTAGCGACTTGACCAGCGCTTCGTTGAGGCGCTTCCCCTCGCCGATTTCCGACGAGTGCACCATGCGCGCTCCGGCGAGGCGCGCGATGTACGACGAGGCGCCCTGAGGCGAGACGTGCACACTGTCGAGGAACGCCGTGAAATCCGAGGCGATGGCAAACTCGCCGAGCAGGAGCGCCACCGTCTCGAGAAACACGGACTTGCCATTGGCGCCATGCCCGTGGAGCAGATGCAGGCACTGCGCACCGGTGTCGCCAGTGAGCGTGTAGCCGACCGCGCGCTGCAAGTAGTCGATCAGCTCGCGGTCGCCAGCCAGCCATGTGTCGAGACACGAAAGCCAGAGCGGACATTCCGCGCCCTCGCGTTCCGGGTATTCGATCGGCGTCAGCTTCGAGCAGAGGCGCGCGCGGTCGTGCGCGAGAAGCGCGCCCGTCTTGAGATCGATAACGCCGTTCATGCACGTCAGGATCCACGGGTCGGCGTCGAAGGGGTTCGCGCCGATCGTAATACCCTCTTCCGCTCGCGCGCGGGCAATCATCGCTCGGACGCGCGTGTTGTTCTCGCTCGCAAAGGCGTGCTTGAAGTATTCGTTGGCCTTCTCCTTGTTCTTGATCGTTTTCGCTTCTTCCCAGAGCGCATGCGCTGTGTCGCGCGCCCGGCGCTCGACTGCGAGCAGTTGATCTTCGGCCCAGCGGCGTCCGTCCCACACGTACCAGAGCTCGGCGGGCGCCATATAGCGAAGGTCCTGGCCAAAGAGCTCAACCATGCGCTTTGCGTTGCCCACGTCGGTGAGCCTCGCGTCGACGAGCTTTCTGCGGCGACGCTCCTCGCCGATCGAGACCACACCATCGGCAGTCATGCGTATGCGGGCTCCGTGTACGTCGGCTCGGGCAGAGGCAGGCGAATCTGAAGGTCAGCGACCCATGGGCGCTTCTCGCACCACCAGCATGCGCCGAGCTCGCCAGCAACGGGGTTGCACCGGCAGTACATGCAGAGCGAGAGCTGTAGGTCGTCGAGCAGGTGGCCAGTCCACCAACGCTCGATCGTGTTGGCCGGCACGTGCTTGACCCTGACGAGGAGCTTGAGCGCTTCGGGCGCGTCGAGCGGGCGCGGATCGTACGTGCCGTCGGCGGCTTTCTGGAAGCACGGGACGTAGAGCAGGCCACGCCGCTGCGCGTACGCGCGCGCGCGCCCGACGCGGAATGCAGCCTCACCGGACGTGATCACGCAGTTACTCGGCAAAGGATTCGTCGAGCAAGTGCGCCGAACGCGACTGCAGCGTCGAGCGGTACGCCGCCATTTCCGATTGCACGGAGCTGGTGACGGCGGGACTCGTCCACCAACCAGGCAAACCCATCAGCCACGCCGCGAACGCCGGGTTGAGTTGCGGGCGCAAGGTGCGGTGCGTCGGCGATAATTCGCGGCCATCGATCACTGAGTGGACCGGGCGCAAAGAGACCGCAGCTTCGAGATTCGGATTCCCGCGACCGAACTGCTGTGGGCGGGTGTGCGCTTCCGCCGCCATCGGCGTCGGCCACATCTCCGCTTGCCAGTCCAGCATATCGAGCCGAGACCTCCCGTCCTTCCTCGTCACGCGGCTGCCCCCCCCCGCATCATCCGTGCCGTTGGTGTCGCCCACGACGTCACGTCGTCCGCCAGATTCGCCGCACCGTGCTTCGTCCCGCAGCGCCTCACGCGGTCCGGATTCCCGCCCGCTTCGTCGTGCGCCTGCGGGGTCGTCCAAAGTTCCGCCGCCTTCGCTATCGCCGGCCGCGTCGACGCATTCGGTGATGGAGAGCGATTCGACGTTGCGATCCCTGCATCCGGCGTCGGCCACTGCTCCGTTGCTCCCGCGAGCATCAGTCTCTTCGAGCCATCGCGCTGGTTCATGTAGCCCGCGCCGTGGGCGTCCATTCCCCTCGGCGTTGGCCAGCTCGCCGCCACTGCGTTCAGTGCGTCCCCACCCGAGCCGGGATGATTCCCGCAAGACTCGCTGTCCTCGGCCCGGCTCGTAGGCCATGATCCAGACGCGCTCGCGTCGATGCGATGCGCCAACATCCGACGCAGCGAGGAAGAGCGGATCTTCGATCTCGTAACCCAGTCGGCATAGTTCTTCGCCGAAGGGTCGAAACCACTGTCTGCGATTTCGAACCCAATCTGGGACGTTCTCGAGGAGCACCACGGCGGGCTCACACTCGGCGATGATGCGTGTGGCGTGCACGATAGGCCCTGATTCGTCGGTGCCACGTGCGCGCTCGTCGTCGTTCCCTCGTCGCTTACCAGCGACGCTGTAGGGCTGGCAGGGGAGCCCTGCAACGACGCAATCCACGATGCCGCGCCACGGGCGAGCGTCGAAGGTGGCAAGGTCAGACCAGACAGGCGCTGCATCCAAACATTGCGCCGCCATGAGAGCGACCAGCTGCGACGCGGCGAACGCTTCCCGCTCGACGTAGCAAACCGTTCGAGTAGCGAACACTGCTCCGAGTCCAAGGTCGTGACAGCCGACACCGGAGCAGAGGGACAGAACGCCGAGGGGACGTGGAGCCACATTCAACGCGCAGCCTCGCGCGACCCCATCTGAATGAGGTGCACACCGCCACACTCCGACGCCATGAACGCGCATGTCGTGACGCGCTCACTCGGAAGCCCGGGCAGCACGGCGCCGAGCGCATGCTGCGACGCGCCGAAGAAGGGCGCGCTGCCATGGAGCGCATCGCCGTACTTCTCGCGCGCGGCGCGATCGACGTAGTGCGACTGCACGAAGCGCGTGGCGTGACCGGCGAGATGCGCGGGCTGGCCATGCGCTTTCATCGCCGCGAGAATCGCGTCGGCCACGTCGCGAGGCCGAAGGCGCTTCTTCTCGATGCGCGGCGCGGCGCTCGCTGGAGCGTCAAGCAGCGACATTTGCTCGTACTTGGGCGCGGCGCTCACAGTCCGACGCGGGGGGGGGGGTCATCTGCTTACGCGCCCCAAAACGCGTTGAATGCAGCGCGCTCCGCCAGCACCGCGACGACCATCACCAGCAACACGGCGACCACGAACCCGACAGTGAATCCGATCCAGAACATTGTCACAGCTCCTTGAACACGAGTTGTCCGCGCTCGCGTGCGCGCACGCGAATGCGTGCCCACGTCTCGCGCGCGTTGCTCGACGGTGTGCCCGCCGAGAGGTGATTGGGATTCGCGCAGCGCTTGTTGTCGCAGCTGTGCGCGGCGAGGTCGAAGTCGTCGTGGCCGAGTTTCAGCGCGAGCGCGAGTACGTCCGCGCCGACGACGAATCGTTTGCCGTTCCGATAGATCTGGAAGTAGGGGTAGTGCGGCTTGCCGTCGCGCTGGTATCCGCGCGACTTCCACACCCAGCACTCGTCCTCGTCGCCGACGTCGATGAGCGCCCAGAAGCGCGCGACTTCGTCGTCGGTAAGCGTGACGCCGCCGGCCTTCGACAAGGCAGTCAAAACGACCCCCCCCCTGCATCACGAGGCTTTCTCCTTCGAGGAAAGGCCGACATTCCACTTCGAGAGACGCGGCGCGCGCGGGCGCTGTGCGGCGCGGAGCCGCTGGATTTCGGCGCGCAGCTCGGCGTTCTCGGCTTCGAACTCGAGCGCAAGCGTGCGATAGGCGTAGTGGCCGACGGCGTGCAGCACGTGCCCCGCGGGCAGCGCGCCAGCAACCGACACTGCGCGCACGGCGTCGAGCGCGAGAGTGCCGTCGGCGCGGTCACACTCGCCGCTCGCTTCGATGGCGAGTTGCGCGCACGTCATGCGCCAGCGGAACGCGGCGAGGTTCACGACGCCGCCTTGGTCAGGTGCCAACCGCCGCACGCGACGCAGTCATACGTGCGGAGGCGCGCGGTCTCGTACGACTGGCGCTCACGCAGCACGGCGAGTGCACGATCTTGGCTGTCGTACCTTCGCTTCCCGAAGCAACCCTCGCGCACAGGGAATCCGGCAGCTGCGGGCCGGCGAAGCTCGGCTTCGCGCGCGAGATCCGCGTCGGTCGGATGCTGCTGCGCGCGGCGCTGAATGGCCGCAAGCAGTCTCGCATCCCGGTCAGAGATGCTGTTTTCGTCGTCGGCCAGGAGCCGCGACGGTGCCGGTCGCCCACGTCGGCGCGCCATACCCGCGGCCCCTTTACGCGCGCACGGTCGGGAGGGCGAACGCACGCCAGAACTCGGCGTGCGCGGTGACCCAGCGCGGAGCGAAGTCCGCGACCAAGCCACCAGTGTTACAGGTGTCGCGCCACACCGACGGTCGCATGCCCGTCAGGCGTGCAACGAAGCGGTAGGCAGACTGCGGCGACGAAAACTGCGCGGCCTGAGCGGCGCGTGCGTGCGTGATCGTTGGCTGGACGATGATCCCGCCGAGCCGCGCGAGCTGCGCGTCGTCGACGAGCGCTCCGAACTTCATGCCCGCGCGGAAGAACACCGACGTGAGCGAACGCTGCGGAACACCGAGCCGCCGGCACACGGCCGCCGCCGTGGGCGCGTCGATGGCGCATGCGAAGAACTTGGCTGCAGCCTCGCCCGCACCGATGGCAGTGAGCGCTGCGAGCACCCGCCGGTAGAGCTCGCGCACGACGGCCTCATTGCGTTTCGCTACGGCATTGCGCGACGCGCGCGGCGTTCCACACGGAACGTTTTCGCGCGTTTTGTGGCCTTTGTGGGCGGGGTACAATAGGGGTACGCAACGCCCCCTATCCCGCGAGGGGTCGCCACAATCCGACCCCGAAACACAACTATTATAGGCGTGTGCGGATTGTGCCCTTGTTCTCGCGCGCGACTCTGATTTGCAATCATGTGCGGACTTACCCCCGCGCGAACGTCGGGCCGGTGGCGCAATGGGAGCGCAAGTCCTTTGCAAGGACGAGGTTGTGGGTTCGAGTCCCATCCGGTCCATGGTCAATCCTCAGTTGGTTTTTGGGGTTCGGGATACAAAGGTGCTACGTGCTCGCCCCGTGTTTTGGCACGAACTACCGCGGCTTCGGAGCGGGCCAGGTCGCGCTTCTGGTCACGGTAGATCGTTTGGGGCATACGGTCTGACGACCACCCACCGAGCTGCTGCAACGCATCCGGCGAGATGCCTTCGGCGAGACCGCCGTCGACGGACGCGCGGCGAAGGCCGTACGCCGACCGCCCCTTGATGTGGGGCACGTCAGCCAGGCGCTCAGCTTCACGGAACCACTGATTGATGGCGCTGCGCACGACCGGGTCAGCTGAGCCATGGCGCGCCGGCGTCGCCACCAATGCGCTGTCCTTCGCCACGAGCATGCCCTGCGGGAAGAGCGGGTAGTCGGCCATCTCCGCCTCGAGCGGCGCGAGATAGCCTGCCAGCGCGTCCTCCACGGCGCGGCGCTGGCCTGCCGTGAGCTCGATGACCGCGCCGCGCTTGTCGCCGCGGCCGGGCGTGCGAAACAGCCCCTTCTCTCGATCGAGGTTCGAGCGCCGCGCGCGCGACACCTGGCCAAGCCTGAGTTCAGCGCCGAGCGCGAGCAGGAGCGCAAAACGCGGATCGACCTTCGGTGCTTGGGCGAGAATCTTTCGCATCTCGTCGACGCTGTGCCGCGGACGCTGCACCGTCGGCTCGATGCCGCCCTGCACGTCGGTCACGTAGCGCAGCAGATCCTTGCGCCAGCGCCGGCCGCCCGGAATCGCGATGTTCGCCGGCAGCCGCTTCGACTCGCGAAGCACGCCCATAATCGTGATGAGCGACGTTCCGAGCGCCGCGGCCGCGCGGTGGCCGGTGTGGCCACGCTCTCGCGCGCGCTGCACCTTCTTTCGCAAGACGCGCGTGAACGCGCCCTCGTCGAAGTGCAGCCAGGCGAAGTCGCCTCCGAGCTCGTGCGCCATGTCGTCGAGCGCCGCTTCGAGCGAATCGCGATACGGCGTGCGCGCCGGGAACCGCCCCGTGTTCGGATCGGTGAGCACGGCCCACGTTTCCGAAACCGTGATCGGTGCGAGCTGCTCAACTGCGATGTCGCTGACCTTCCCGAGGAGGAGGTCGTGGCGGCGCTTTGCGAGCTCGAGCACGCGCGTCTGCGCCTCGGGCGAGACGACGCCCTGAGCGTCGCGCACCTTCATGCGGCAGCTTTCCCAGCGCCAGTTTCGGCGCGCCGGCACATACCAGCGGAGGTAGCACACGCCACCCTTGTCTGTCCGCTCGCCGTACCAGACGACGACCGGCCAGATGCCGAGACGGCCTTCCCAGCGCTTGCTACTCTTTCGCTTTGGCACGGCGCTCGGCGCTCGCAAGAATGAGGAACCCTCGCGGCCCAACGCGGGCCTCGAGCTCGCCAGCCCTGATCCAGTTGCGCACAGTCTGCTCGACAACCGGCGGATCCTGCTCCGCACCCCACTCGGACGGCGAGAGCTCGCGCCCAGGCGCGCTGACCGTTGCAACGCGCGTCTTCATCTCCGCGACCGCGTAGGCAATTCCATCGGCCACGGGATCGACATTCGAGATACGGCGTCGACGCGAAACCTCCTCGTCGAGCTGCTCGATCCCGCCATCAATCTCCTGCCGCCAACGTGGCTTCACAGCGACACTCCGTGATACGATGACAGGACGCGCGTTGCCGCCTGGACTGCGTCCCACGACTCACGCCCGCCACCAGCCGCGTCCGGATGCGAGCCAGCGCGCGCGGCGCGAACGGCATCCTTCGCAGGGGCGGGCGCCGAAAGCACCATGTCGGCGTCGATGTTGTCGGCGTATGCCGCGACGATCTCCGCCGCCGTGCTTGCTGTCATGGAGGGCAGCGTGACCGCAGGCAGCGCCTTGAGCCCAACGAACGTGCGCCGCATGACCGTCGCGCCGCCGTGGCGCTCGATCCCGCGCATGTATTCGAGCGTGGCAGCCAGCGCGGCGATGTTGTCGGCCAACCGCGTGTACACGTCGATCGCGAGCACGCACTCTTGGCCATCAGAGTCACGCCAAAAGACGGCGGCGCCCGGATCATTCGGCTCACGATCGCCAACCGGCAGGCCGTTCTTGTTGAGCGGATTGTCCGTCGAGAGGATGACGCTCCAGTTCGGCACGCCCATGCGCGCGAGCTCGGCGTACAGCCGCTGCACGGAATCGGCGACGGTCGTATCCGCCTTCTTGTTCCACGTGCGGCCGTCGCCGAATCTCCCGCCCTCGACGGTGCGGTAGAACTTCGCGCGCTTCCGGTCACCCGGCGCTGTGCGCTGCCAACCGGATGGCCACGAGAGTGGCGTCGCCTTTCCGCTCAGGCTCACGCGCGCCACTCCGGAAGGAACGGCTGCCATGCATGAGCGAAGATGCAGTTGCGCGGTGCAGCTGCAAAAAGCGGCGCAACATCCTCATCGGCGAAGCCTGCAATGCCACAGCCCACGCGGGTGACGAGAAACGCGTCGTCGTGCTCGCGCGCGTATTCGCAGAACACGTTGATGTGCGTCTCGATCTCCGACAGATCGAGCGTGTCCCTGCCAGGCGCGCGCATCGTCGGGATCGCGTACGCATTTCCCGTGCGGCCCACGCCGACGCCGCGCACCGCGCCATACTCGTCGCGCGCGATACGGGCCGCGCCGCCGCCGTGAATGCCCAGCAGGTTAGAGCCGAACACCCAAATGGCTCGCCGCTCGCGCTCATCACGCATCGGCACAACCCTCGTTGTGCAGCTTCTCGTTCTCCGCGAGACGATCGGCGACGAGCTGCTTGATGTTCGCGGGGAACGGCAGGTAGTCATCATCGTCGTCGGCGGATTCGACGACCTGCCCCTTCCCGTCCAGTTTGTAGAACACGCCGGCCTTGATGCCGCCTTCGCCCACGTAACGCACGACGGCGCGGGCGCGAGATCCTTCTACATCAGGATCGGGCTCGGCAATGAGAATGAGGATGCCATTCTCGCCGGCGCGGGCACGTGATTCATTTCGCGCGCAGGCGACAGCCTGCGCGCCGGTTGCGCTGGCCGCGCCTCTGTAGCCGGTTGCGCTGGCCGCGCCTCTGTCGCCGGTTGCGCTGGCCGCGCCTCTGTCGCCGGTTGCGCTGGCCGCGCCTCTGTAGCCGGTTGCGCTGGCCGCGCCGCTGTCGCCGGTTGCGCTGGCCGCGCCGCTGTAGCCGGTTGCGCTGGCCGCGCCGCTGTCGCCGGTTGCGCTGGCCGCGCCGCTGTAGCCGGTTGCGCTGGCCGCGCCGCTGTCGCCGGTTGCGCTGGCCGCGCCGCTGTAGCCGGTTGCGCTGGCCGCGCCTCTGTAGCCGGTTGCGCTGGCCGCGCCTCTGTCGCCGGTTGCGCTGGCCGCGCCCGCACCCGCTGGCGTGGCGATGGTCTCACGGTCACGGTCATCGGTGACCTGTGCGAAGGGAACGATGCCAGCGCTAGCATCGGCGTCGCGCTTGAGCAGCTCGCGCACCGATTCACGCAGTGTTCCGCTGAACACTTCTATGCAGCGCGGGAATTTGACCTTGCCGCCGCCGTCAGCTGTGATAACGACGATCTCTGCACGCACGACCTGCACAACTTGGCCAATCGCATCCTTCGCGAACGAAATCAGGCGATGGTTGCCATTGCCGTTGAGCAGGCCGTGCAGCCCATAGCCGCAGCGATCCGTCGGCTCCCAATCAGGAGCGACGACGAGTGTGCCCGGCGCGGGCCACTGCCAGCCCGTGTGAAAGGAGCAACGACTGGAATCGACTGTTCGGAGCACGAACGTCTTTTCACTGTCGGGAATCGATTCCCACGGGCGCGCGAGCGACGCCGCGATGGCGTCCGCATCGATGACAGCGGCAGCAGCTTTCATTGTCGGTTGTGTCTCCGCTTCGAGATTGGGTTATTGGGGTTCGTTCGATGCTTGCCGCTTCTAGAACGGGAGTTCTTCGTCGCTGCCCGGCAATCCGCCGCTGACAATTGGCGTGCCCGCTGGCGTGGTCTCGGCTGCCGGCGCTGCTGGCTCTGCTGCGGGCTTCTCCACCTTTTCCGGCTTCGGTGGCTCCTTGAGCTCGCCGTTCGCGCGCGCCGTGAGCACGAGCTTGCATCCGCGCATGAGCCGTTCGAGCATGGCGTCGTTGGCGGGATCGTGCGCGCCTTCGACCTGCAGCTGCTTCACCGTCCACCCGCCGACGGCGTTGAGCAGATTGTTGGAGCACTCGTCGAGCTTTTTGCCGGCGTGGCCTTTCCATCCCTTGCCGGGCTCGCCGGGAATGACGAGCGCACGCGCTTCGCCAAGCGTTAGTGCCTTCGGCTGCGTGGCCTGTGTGCCAGCGTTCTGTTCGGCGCTCTCGTCGATCGTCGCGGTGACAATCGGCGCGGGTAGCTCACTCGGATCGTACGCACCGGCGCCGCCCTCCCAGCCGATCGACTTGAGTCCCGCAGTAATGACACGCGAGCGCAGCATCGCCTTCGGAAACTTCGTGAACATTGACGGTTCGGTGCCGTTGCCGTCGCGGCGCGGAACGGGATTGGTGAGACCCGCTGCCTTCGCGTCCTCCATCGTGAAACGCTCGAGATGCTCGTCGCCGTTCGGATGGCGGAGCCAGAGCACGGCCACCGATTCGGTGAGCTCCTTGAACACCGCGCGCCCGCCGTCTGTCTTGAAACGCGCGAGCTGCGAGTCCGCGTTCTCGGTGACCTTCCCCTTCACCATGTTGAGCGAGCGAAGCGCGCGCATCGGCGTCATGCCGAGCTCCTGACCTGTCAGGATGATCGCAGCCGCCTGTGCGCCGGTCTTGATGTGTGACGGCAGAAAGCCGGTGCGCACGAGCGTGTCGCCCATGTGCACCATCTCGGCGAACGTGAGCATTCGCGGCGCCTCGATCGCAGCTGGCGCAGACGTGGGTTCGATCTTGACAAGCGCCTTCGCGGGCGCGTCCTGGACGGCAGGAGATGTCATGTGAGTCCAGCGGCACAGAGCCGCTCGTAGAGGGCCGCGGTTGCGCGCACGTCGTCAGTGCAGTGCGCGTGCACGAATGCGTCGTCACCGCGCGCAACTGCTGCGCCGATGTCCGCGCCGGTCATCCTGTTGTCGTGCGGGATGTTGAGCGCTTCACACCACTCGCCGAGCGTGCCGGCGGCACCCGAGTGCCAGCCGCAGAGCCGGCGAAAGAGATCGCAGTGCGGGTCGAACGAGTAGCGCCTGCTGTAGCGCTGCGGCGTGTAGCCGAGCGTGAGGCCATGGACGAGCGCGCGCGTCTCGAGGAACGGCACGTCGAAGTCCATGCCGTTGAACGTCACGAGCGTCACGTCCTGCTGCAGCGCCGTGATCGCGCAAAGAATCAGATCGCGCTCGCGCTGTTCATCGAGTTCGACGGCGACAATCGGCCCTGCGTTCTGTGTCCAAAAGCCGACCGCGACAATGCGTCCCAGCCGCGCGGTGAGTGCGCATTCCTTCGCGAGACCGGCGCGCCACTGCTCTTCGTCGCGCTTGTACCAGTTGTCGATCGCCTCTTGGTTCTTGTAATTCGCCGGGTGCTGGCGCTCGCTGATCGGATAGTCGCGAGCCAAGCCGCGCGCGGTCGGGGCGGTCTCGATATCGAGGACGGTGAACGGCTTCATGCGCGCACCGCCTCGCGCTCGCGCACGACAATGCGCTCGACAATCGCCCGGCACCAAATGCAGCGACGGAACTCGCCGCCCTCGCGCGCCGGAATCCAGTCCGACGGCACGTGCGGCCGGCCGTCCGGGCAATGGGTGCTCGGGACAGGCGTGTTCACTGGCCCCTCGACATCTGCGACTCGTACGCGCGCGCTTCGGCCTCCGCCGCGACGGTCTCACGTTCGCCTGCCGTGACTTCCGCACCGCAGAATCTGCACGTGTCCACGACGTCGTGATCAACGACCGGCACCGAGCGCGTGCCGCACTCGGGACAGATGCCTTGCGCGCCAATCTCGACATCGAACCCACCGACGCAGCTGCAATGCTTTGCCGGGTCGAACGGTTCAGGAGCGTACGTCATCCCCGCGCCTCGCTGGAGTCGCGCGCGCGACTTCCCGCAGTCTTTGCACATCATCGCGGCAAGCGCGACGATGAGCAGCTGCCGGGTCGTCGCGACGGGCGTAGCGACTTTCATCTAGGCTCTCCGGATAGAGGATTTCGAGACGACCGCGAGCGCTGGGCGCGCAGGCGGATAGACCGTGCGGACGCGCGGCGGGAACGCGGGCCGCGTATCGACGTTGGGCCAGCTCACGTCGCGATCGACGCGGCGCGTGATCAGCACCTCGGCCTCGTGCTCCACGTAGATGTGGCTGACGATCGTGACGCCGGTGCGCACGCCGTTCGTTTTCCACGTCTGGCGGCGGATCATCGCGCGGCCCTCCGCGCCTTTTTCTCAGCAGCCTTTCGGCGCTTCTCCGAATCGACGTGCTGACGCACGGCCGTCATGAACGCAGAGCCGTACCCGAGCAGGTAGGCCGTGCGGCGCTTGGGCTCGCGGAGCCAGATTCCCTCTGGCGCGAGCACGACGACGAGCGGCGTCCGCTGCGCGGTGTACACGCGGCGCTTGACGTTGCGCTTTTCGAGGCCGGTCATTGCGCGACTCCGTCGAACTGCCCGGTCACATCCCACGGGTGCGCGTGGCGGCGATAGATCCACGCCGCACGCCCAGTGTTGTCCGTCGACACGACGAACGCGGAACCATCGGCGGCGAGCCCGACGGACATCAGCAGTGCGGGCACCCAACGGAGCGACGGGCGATAGCCCGGCGCGCTTCGATCGAATCCCGGCGCGAAAACGTCTGCGTTGACAACGACGAGGTTGGCCGGTTTCATCGGACGCTCCACCGCACGTTGCAGCTGCACGGCGTTCGGTCGCCCGTGATCACGTCGTTGCACGCGCCGCACCGCTTCGCGCCATTCTTGTCGATCCAGAGCGGATAGCTGAGCGTGATGGCGAGCGACTGCGCTATCGCGCGGATCTGCGTGTCGTTCCAGCGGAACACATCGTGCGCACCGTTCTGGCAGCCGCGCGGGCCGCAGCAGTCCGGTGCGCCGCAGGGGAGACGAAAAGCCTCGATGACCTCGACGACGTTGACGGCCGTGAGGTGATCGGGCAGCTCTTCCTGCAGGTGCTCAGTGAACCGCTCGAAATCGCCGTTCTCGGGGCAATTCGCGGCGGACGACTTGAGCGCCTGCGGCAGCGCGAGTTCGATGCGTCCGATGTCGAGCGCCGGCAGCTCGTACTGCTTCGCGGCCGGCGCGCTCACGCCGTTGCCCTCATGGATTCGACCAGCGCCTCAACCGAGGCGCGGACCACGACGAGCTTCCCGGCGGCACGCCCGGCCTCGAGCTCGCCTCGGGCGATCATGGCGTGGATCGTTGCGGGCGCCTTGCCGAGAGCGCGGGCCGCGTCCGTGAGCGTCATCCACGGATCTGTCTCGGTTGGCCCCGGTGTCTTGCGAACTGAGCTTGTAGCCATTCGATTCCCCCAACTGGTCACCCTTAGCGATGCCGCAAGGGTCAGCCTTTCGTGGGCTACAGTATATGCTCGAACGAATAGAACGTCAAGAGGGGCGCATATGCGCCAGCGAATATCGTGATCGACCCAGAAGCCTTAGGCCGACGGATCAAGCGGGCGCGCGAAGTCGCCGGGTTGTCGCAAACGGCGCTCGGTGAGCTCATGCCCGAACGAGTGAACCAAGCCACCGTCTCCCTCTGGGAAACGGGCGCGAAGACGCCAGAATCGCCGAACCTTGCCGGCGTTGGCGTGGCGCTGGGCGTCTCGCTCGACTGGCTAGTGCACGGCCCTGATCGCCTTACTTCGTCAGTCGCAGATCGCGGGCGCCAGCTACACGACGAGCACGTCGAACGTGCCGCTGGGCCGCGACGTCGGAAGGGGACAGCGTGAATGACGTTCGCTCGATCACGCCATCCATATCGAGCGCGAGGAGCCGCCCGTAGTTCGGCGGCAAAGCCGTGGTCACGATGACGGCGGGCTGCTTCGCCGTGTCGACTTCGATCAGTGCGCCAGGCGGAATGTTGAGGTCCGGAACCCCGTTCGGGGCCACCCACGTGATGCGCATCGGTCGCGCGTCCTTGTGTTCACGCTGGCGGCATGCGGCGCCGCGCCGGTCCGGCCTCCGGCCGGGGAAGAGATTCTAGCCAATGTGGACACCGAACACAAGCCGAAGATTGTGATATCTAGGGCCCCCTCCAACACCTCAAACAGGTACTCGCCCATGGATCGGAAAACCAAGATGCTACTGGCTTTGATTGCTGGCGGCCTTTGGGCCAACGCTGCCGCGCAACTGATCAGGCCGACCGTCGCCTACGCACAACAGGAGGCCGCCAGTGAGCGCATTCTTCGTTCTATCGAGACCCACCTGAGCCACATTGCGGCCAGTTCTCTAACCATCGACCTCGGAATTGCCGCGATCAGACGAGATGTTGGCGTGATCGAGGGCGGCCTCTGCGTCAACCAGAAGATCTGTCGCTAACGACGCGCCGCCTGCACAAGCAGCGTCAGCAGCGCCCCAGTCCCAGCACTGACGAATCGATCCGTCCAGCGGCCGTTCCGGCCCGCTGTCTCGAGCACGTGGATGCGCTGGTCCTTGATCCCGAGCAGCGAGTCCCGTTGCGCGACGCGTTTCTCACATGTGAGAAGTACGGCGCTGCAGGATGACACCGCGGCATCGGCCGCGGCGCGCGGCACGTAGATGATCGCCGTGTCTGGCTTGCCCGGTACCGGCACCAGCACGGGCACGGTGTCGTGCACCCGCACGCTGTCGTAGTGCGCTGCGGCGCGCTCGAATGGCACCCGCTGCTTCACGTACGCGGTGTCGGTCTTGCGAATCACGTGGGTGAGCGCCCGGTCGCTCACTGCGAGCTGGGCTTCTGCCTGGGCGAGCCCGCCGCGCACGAACGCGTCGTGCCTCAGCCACGCGACCGCGGCGATGAGTAGCGCCCCGAGGGTGACCGCGCGAGTGAGCGGGTTCATGCCGCGTCCGCCAGGTGCGCATCGGCCTTCGCCGCCGCCTTCGCGTGCCAGAGGTCGAGCAGCAGAGTCGCGGCCGGCAAGAACGTCTGCCAGTTCGCGTCGGCCCAGCGGTAGGCGTTCCCCTCAATCTCGTTTTCCTTACCCTTCGCGCCGGCCGGCTTCGCCGTGTGGCCGCGAAGAATGAGGCGCGGCACGTACATCAACGGGAACGCCAGCTTGCGGGCCCAGCGGAGCAGCGGACTCGTGACCTGCTTCGCCCAACGCACCGCCTGCCACGCGTGATACCACTCGTGCGCGAGGATCCTTGCGAGATGTTCAGCGGTCACGCCGAGCATCTGCGGTGAGAGCCGGATCACGCCGAACACCGTGAGGCCGACGATGTTCACCTTCGGCGGACGGTCGAGCCGGTCGGGCAGCGTCGACAGTTTCACTTCGGGGTTCGCCGAAATGCCGTTGACGGCGTACGCGAGATAGTACTTTCGGCCCGCCTTGCGCGCCGGGAGCGATGTCAGAGTGGCGTTCATGGATCGATGATCTCCAGAATGAATTCGTCGATGCCTTCGTGGCGGGCCATGAACGCATCGAACGCGACAACCGAATGCGCGACGTCGAGCTCGCCGTCGCCGTCGATGTCGAAGACCTCGGTGCCGAGACCGATGCAGCCGCGCGATTGCCGCGCGTAGTTGAACGGCTCGATGTTCACGAGCTCGCGGCCCGGGATGTCCTGCCCCGTGAACACATTCTGCTTGTTGTGCGGCGAGAACCGGCGCTTCTCGCGCCAGCGACCGGCAGGAATGCACGACTTGCCCGGCTCATTGTTCAGCCAGGGCAGTTCGATCGTAAAGAAATCCTGACGTCCGTGGCCGGGCGTCGCCGGATCAAGCCTGAGCACGCCGCGCGTCTCTTTCTCGTCGCGGAACGTGCGAATGAGTCGGTGGACGAGCATCAGTCGCGCCCGTCCGCCGGCGTCACATCATCCGCGCGCCGACCGAACGCTCGTGCCGCACGCATCACTTGATGCGCGTTCCGCGCGAAGATGAGCACGCCGATCGCGAGGAAGCCCATCACGTCCCACGCGCTGAGCTGGCGAAAGAACATGAGCACCGCGAACGCGACGGCGAAGTAGAACGCGGGGCGCGTGTAGAACGGCCGGTCGGTGTGCCGTCGGCGGCGGCGCTGGCGTGGAGCGAACATCATGGCGCCCCCGTCGACGTAGGGCAGGTCACCCCGGAGGCCAAGCGCTCGCCGGCTGTGAGTTTCGCGCAGAGGAGACGCACCGACCACTCGCCGCGAATATTCGCGATGTTCAGCTGCTGCTGAATCAGCGCGATTGATGCTTTCAGATCTTCGATTGAGTGCTGCAGCGCCTCGAACTTTCGCGCCGGCGTGAGCGGCGAATCGAAGCCGAGAAAGAAGTAGAGCGCGACAGCGAGCGGGAACCAGCCTTTCAAGAGGCCGGCAGCTTTCGTGAGGACGATGTTGGTGGGTGTCGGCATCGACGGCACGGTTGGAGGTGTGGTCACTCTCGAACGCCGGAAAACCCGGCCACCGTGCGCCGCGACAGGCGCGGCAACTGCTCTTACGCTACGTCATCACCGCCGCGGACGGAAGTCACGCAGCGCCCCACGCGGCCACCCTTGGCCGCTACCGCTGCAATGCGCGTCCGGCCTGTGCTTCCTTGCGCTGGAGCCACGGCAGCCAGAGCGCCTTTTCCTTCGCCGTGGCGAGTGCGAACACACGCTCCGCCTCGTCGACGGACAACATCTTGAACCGCTCGACGAGCGGATTCGTGACCGACGCACGGTACACATTCCGCGCCTGTGCCGGACTAATTGCACGCTGACCCAGAAGCTCGCCCACGCGCGCCGACACTGCCTGTGGCCCTTGTGCTCGCGACTGCTGTTTGAGCCCGGACAGCTCGCGCTGCTGTTCGACTTCTTCGGGCGTCCGAGTCGGATGACCGCGGCGTGCCAGATAGTCGGTCATCTTGTTCTGCGCATCGGTTCGCTCGTCCGCACGGTTCGCGGGCGTGATGCCGATGAACGGCAGTGCCTGCTGCGCGAAAGAGGCACCGCCCTTCTTTGCTTCCTCGAGCCCGCGCACCGAGAACGGGGTGAGGCTATGGGCCGCGTATTCCGCGAGCTCGCGGAATTGCTGGACGAGCGGCGCATCGGCGTTCCGAATCTCGTCGCCGTAGAAGTCGCGGTTATTCAACATCTCAAACATCGCTGATGCCAACGGATGCGCCTTGTTCTTTAGTGTTTGCACTGGGTGGCTGGTCAGCGCAAACACATCCTTCATGTACGACGGCAACGAAAGCCGATTGGGATTCCCGTCGGCATCGAACGTGCCGTCGCGCGGGTGAAAGAGGTCGCGCTGGTCCTTTGGCGCCTCACCCGTATACAGGTAGTTGATCACCGCGCTAACAACGCCCACGGTGATTGGGAGCGCGATCAGGTATTGCAAGCGAGGCGTCACATCCTTCGCTTCGGCGGTGCCGCTCGCGGCTTTCTTGAGCAGCGATACTAGGTCGGCCGCCCCACCGCCGAGCTCGCGGAAACTGCCGTAGTTCCACCCCACCGAGCGCACGCTCGCATGCAGTCCGTCCTTGAATGCCTTCTTCCAGAAGATGTTGTCGTAGACGACTTGGCCGAGCCGGTTGTCGACGGAATCCCACGCGCGCTGCATCGCAGCGGTGCGCGCCGCCTCATCCGCCGCTGGTCCCAGAGCATCAACTTCGCGGCGCGCGAGATCCATGAATACCGCGGCCTTCTGAATCGGCACAAGGTGTTCCATGATCGGCGCTGTGAGTGTTTCAATTGTCGCCGGCAGGAAGTGCACGGCAGCGCGACCGAAGTTGCGCTCACGCACAGCGCCGCGGAACCGGCGCGCAGCATCGCCGGCATACTCGTACTGGAAACGCCCACCGGCTCGCGCCACCATGTCCGCGATATCCGTGTAGTCGCCGCCAACACTGCCGGGACTGTTGTACTCACGGATCAGTTTCCGGCCCTTGCCGAACTGCGTAAACGGCGCAACCGGCGTACTTGCAATGTCGCGCATCCCAGTGAGCGGCTTGCCACGAACCAAGGCGCCAATTCCAAGCCCGGTGCGCGAAACCGCCTGGTCGAGCGTCGTGAAACCAGCATGGAATGCGCCGGCGCCGAGCTGAGCCTGATTTAGGGTGTTACCCACAGCCATCCACGCATCATAAATCGGATTTCCGCGGAGCCCGGGCGCGAGATAGTTGTTCAGAATGCGCGCCGCATCAGCGGGCACGACGTAGTAGCCCTGAATCACGCGCCCGAACACTGGCACGGTCGCCGTCGAGCCGCCCAGTACCAGCGACGGCTTGATCTCAAAGAGCGGGTGCAACTCCTTGTGCTCGCGAAGGAGCCCGGTGAGCTTCGCCTTCGCCGTCGGCGCGACCTCATCGAGCAATTCCGGCGCATAGAGAAACGCGTGCATGAGGTTCGCGATCTTCTCCTCGCGCTCTCGCACGTAGCTCTTGAAATGCGTGCTCACGTCGCCGCCGCTCTTCTCGACGACCGGCTGCCAACGCTGATCGGCGAGCGCGCGGAGCTCGTTCTGGATGGTCACGCGCGCCCGCACCTGTGCCGCTGTCTGCTTCTGGCCCTTCGGCGGCTCAATGAGCCGGTCCCACAGCTTGTAGCGGAAATCGAGGATGTGGCCGAGCTCGTGCATGATCACGCCCGACTCACCGCCGAACTTCGTTTCCATGAGATGCCCGGCCGGTCCGTACGCGAGCCCGGCCTGTGGCAATTTCGGCGTGCGCCGGTGCGTGAGCGCGGGCAGGGACTTGATGAGATCGCCGAGTTTGTCGCGCACGATCTTGTCATAACCTTCCCACACCTTCACTTCGTTTGGCCCGTACTGCGTGAACGCGTCGTCGTTCACGCGCGCCCATCCATCGGGGATCTTGCCGAACTCGAGCTTCGCCAGCCCCCCTGCTTTGAGCTTCGTGAGTAGGTGTTCCTTGAACAGGTACCGGTCCATCTCGCGAAGCTTGAGCAGCGTGAGATCGATCGGATTCGTGGTCACGGGCACGAGTCCGGCCTTGATGCCGTCGCGCGTGGTCGGGATCGTGCGCTCTTTCAGAAACGATTGCGGCCCGCCGAGCGGCTTTTTCCCAAGGATGCGCTTCACTATCCCGACCGACTGCTCCGGGTCTTTCCAGATGTGAGGGAAGTAGTCCTCGATGAATCGCTCAAGCTTCCCTTTGCCGAGCGCACGGATCTGGTCCCGCCGCTCATCGAGCAGTTTTCGCATGCCATCGGCGAGCGGCTGCCACGCCGCGTTCGCCTGCGAGGCCCCGGTTTCGATCCGGTGAATGAAGTCGAGCTGCGCCGCGACGGGCGCCTGATCGATGTGCGCGGCGAGTGCGCCGAGCTGCTGGCGGGCGATGGCGCCGGCGCGGTCGATGTGCTCGCCGCGCGTCGCACGAACAATCTGCGCCATGCGTTCACCCGCGCCTTCGATCGAGCCCGGCGCAAACGCCTCGCGCATCGCGTGCGCCATTTCCTTCGGCGACGGCAGGTCCGCCGGCTCGCCTGTCGGCATTGGACGGAGCGGGCGCTTGCCGCGCTCGCTCCCGACCGAGAACAGGTCGCTCTGGCCAGGGAGATGCTCGTCGGGAATACCTGCGAGCGGAGAGCGCGCGGGTGCGGTGGCGGGCGGCGCGGCGGCGCGCTTGCCGAGGTCTGTTTCCGCGACGGTTGCCGGCTCGCCGAGGAGATTGGTCTGGTCACTCGGAAAGAGCGATGTTGCCGATTCGGGCAGCGCGCGCTTTCCGCGGCCCATGCCGACGGAGAACTCGTCGCGGCCTTCACCTGAGCCCAGGAGCCGCGCGGCCGCATCCCCGAAATCGACGCCGCGCCGCGCGAGCTCCGCCCCGAGTCGATCGATCGCCTGCTGGCGAATGCGCACCCGCCCGAGCGCCTTCATCGCGCCACCCTTCATGCCAACCCACGGATCATACGATCCGATGCCGCTCCCTTCCTGCCCGACGACCGTCGGCGCGGTGTTCTCGACGGCGTTCGCGTCGCCGAGCTTCATGATTTCCGACACAAGGGCATCGGTCGAAACCCGCGTCAGGTTGGAGCGAAGCGCGCCACTCGGCGTGCGCGCGCTGGCATGTTCTGCAGCCGCGGCAGCCGCGCTGGGCGCGCCAGTCGGGGCAGGGGCACCTTGGGCACCCTGCGAAGGCGACAGTGGCTCAGCGGGGCGCGGAGGCGCGGGAAAGCCGCCCGTTTCGGCAAGCGGATCACCGGCGACGCGCCACGGCAGGGCATCGATCGGGCGAATGCGCGCCGTACCCTCGAGTTTGACGCCAACCTTCTGCTGGCCGACCGGCACGACCGTGCCCTGCACCATGTGCGGTTCCGCGCCGGGACGTGCCACGATCGGCGCTTCGACCTTGTCGCCGAGCTGCGGCACGAGAAACCCGTCGGGCGTCGTGGCACGGCCCTCGATGTTCCCGCCAAACAGGAAGTCCGTCGCGCCGATGTCGCGCGCATTGCGGTATGCCGCCACTTCATCGGGCGCCGCGGAAATCTTTTCGAGCTCCGCCGCTTCGCGCTCCCGCGCCTCTGCATCGGCGATGCGCTGTACGGTCTCGGGGTCCGGAGCTGGGAGCACGATCTTTTCGCGGTTCGTGCCGCCGGCCGGCGGGAGCGCCTTTCGTTCTACGCGCGCGCGCAAATCTGCATCGGCATCGCGCCATCCGACCGGCGGCTGCGGGATGCCCGTGCCGGGCCGCGCGGGCTCGTCGTACAGTGTCGGATCGGACTGCGCCGGCAAGAGGCGACTCTCGCGTGTCTCGGGCACGCGAAGGCGCGTGCGCGCGGCGTCGACAAGGCGGCCCGCGCCCGCGGCTGCCCCATGTAGAGCGGTGCCAACCAGTGCGCCAACAGCGGGGTCGTTCGGCATGAACGCGGCGCCGCCAGCCGCCGTGACCGCACTGCCAGCGATGGCCTGTGCGGCGCGCGCCGGAAGGGCGACCTCGAGCCCGCCTGCGAGTGCTTTCGACGCGCCAGCGCCCAGCCCGAGCGTGGCAAGCTGCAGCCCGGCAAGCGCGGCGTCCTCGTCGCTCACGCGGTCCGGATCCTGATACGCGATGTTCTGCAGCTCGATTGGCAGCGTGAGTTCTGCCGCGGTCTGACCGATTTTCTCGCCCGCAACCTTCAGCGCGTCAAACGGCGCCGTGACGATCGTCTTTGCCGTCTCGACAGGATGCGTAACGGCGTGCCCCAGCGCCGAAAGCGTGCGCGAGAGCACACCCGGCTGCTCAGGTTCGGGCGGCTGTTCAACGGGGCCGCGTTCGCGAAGGTACCGATCGTAGAGCGACGGCGGCGCGGCATTCCGCCGCTCCTGCTCTTGCTGCTCTTCGAGGTACCGTTGGTACAGCGCGCCCATCTAGTCGCGGTAGCCCTGATCAAGCAGCCATTTCCGGAACGCAGGGTCCTGTGCCGCGCGCTGCCGATCTTCTGGCGCAAGGTCCGCCATGCGCTTGGCGGCCGGTGCGGCCGTCGGCGCCCCGGCCCCGGCACCGCGCCCCCCAGCGCCCGCAACCGGCGATCCCACCGGGTCGCCGCGCTGCGAACGCAGCTGATCGACCGCCGATTGCGCGGCCGACGAGTCGCGCACGAACCGCTCCGCCGCCGCAGGATCATACTCGGCATTCCGGCTTCGAATGCCCGGCGCGATCTGCACGGTTTCCTGTGCCGCGACGGGGCGCTTCTTGAATCGGCCGGCCTCCTGCTGCGCGTCGTTGATTTGACGGTCGAGCGGCGTGACGCTGCTCGCGGGGCGGGGCGGTGGCCGCAGCTTTGCGCGTTCGGCTTCAAGCTCGGTGCGCCCGGACTGACGCTCGCGCTCAAGCTCTGCGGCATCGTCGGCACGCTGACGCTGGAGCTCAATCGCGGACTGGAGGCGCTCGTTGGCAATGGCGCGCGCGTCGCGCTCCTTGGCGCTCGGGCCCGTTTTCACCCACGCGCGCGGATCCATGCCGTGGAGTCGCGCGGACTCGGGATCAGCGCCAAGCGCGGCGACCGCACCACCGCCGAGATGCTTACCGACCTGCATGGCACGTGAGGTGACCGCGACGTCGCGCGTGTTCGCGGCGTCCCCGGCGCGATCATAGCCAAGCTCGTGTTGGCCCGTCTCGAACTGTTCGTTCTGGCGCTGCTGATCTTCGGCGGCGCGCGTTTCAGCGGCGTCCGCAAATCGATTTGCGCGCTCGCGCTGACTGGCCGCAATCTCCCGGTCCTGCTCGTGCTCGCCCAACGCCGTCCGATGTCCTGCGAGTTCGCGCGTCCGGTCCTGACCATGCTCGCGCATATCGCGCACGCCTTTGTAGAGCGCGAGTCCCGAGCCCACGAGCTGGGCGAGGTTGTTCAGCGTGTCGAGGGCGTTCCGCCGGGGCTGGCGGTCGCGTTCAAAGGGCCTGCCGCCGTAGCTCATAGAAACGTCGCGAGTAGAGAGCCCACTTGAATGGCGCGCGACAGCCACTTTCGGCCGTTGTCACCGCCGTCGTCGTTTTGCTCCTCGCCGTACGGCGTCGCGCCGTAGTGCTGGACGTACGCCGGACGGCCCCGGCTCGCGCGCGGGCGCGGCCGGCCGAGGCTGGACACGAAATCCAGTCCGTCCATCGCGACGTTCTCCCAATCCGTGCCAGGCACTTAGCGGTTCCACCCGGCAGCGGCGCGCCGGAAGATGTCGGTCGTCTTTCGCACCTTGTCGAGCCGGGCCTGCCGCTGCGCGGGCGTTTCGCCGCCGAGCTCCACCGGGAGATCGCGCTGGTTTTGGTTGAACTGCTTCTTGCCGAGCGTGTCGAACCGCTCGACGCCCCACTGCCGATTGGCGTCGTCGCGGCCCTCTTCGAACTCGCCATGCTGGCGCGTCGATTCGCCGCGACGGAACGCCAGATCTTCGTCGAACTGGTGTCCCTGCTGGCCGAGCTGGTCGCGGCGAAAACCCAAGTCCTCATCGAACTGACTCTGGTTCTGTGTCAGCGAGCGATTGCGGAAGCCAAGGTCTTCGTTGAACTGACGCTGATTTTCGCCGAACGTCGTCGCAAACCGGTCATCGTCCGCCGTCGCGCGCTCGCGCTGGAAGCCGAGCCCCTCCTCGAACTCGCCATGCGACTGCAGGCGCGCCGCCTGGGCTTCGGAAAGCTGCGCATTGTGAAATGCGTCGTCCGCGGCGCCGCGCTCGCGCCGAAAGCCGAGGTCGCTTTCGAATTCACCGTGGCGCGTCGCATCGGATTCGCGGCGGAACGCGAGGTCCTGATCGAACTGTCCCTGCTGTCGCGCGGCTGCCGCGCGACGCGTCCCGATGTCCGCGGCTTGGGCCGCCGTTTGCGCGGCCTGAAGGCCGATCTGCTGGCCGTACGTCGACGCCAGATCCTGCACGCCGGCCTTGACACCGCCCGAGCGAATGCCGCCCAAGGCATTCAAATTGCCGAGGAGCGTTCCCACGTCCTTCGAGAAGTTCTGCTGCGCGCCTTGGGCAAATGCGCGCGTCTGTCCTTCGAGCTCTGACGCGGCGGCCGCGGATTGCTCGCGCTCGTCGGTCGCATTCGTGATGCGCGCCGGGCGGCGGCGCCCGGTCGCGGGCGTCGACACTTGCAGGTTGGGCAGGGCGGTCAGTGCAGCGGAGGCCATCAGCTCCCTCGGAGTGCGGGGTCGATCGTTTCTTGGAGCGCCACTTCGGTCGGTGAAAGCCCGAGCTTCCGGAGCTGAAAGCGCTGCATCGGCGAGCGCATGCGCGGCTCACTTGGCTCCGAGAGCCCAAGGGCATGGCCCACGGCTTCGGCCAGCGCGACCTTGACCGCTGGGCCGTGCTTGATCCCGTCCGCCAGAGGGACAACAGGATTCATGGGAGGCGCGCCGGGCGCCACCGCGCCTGGCGGCCCGCTGCCCATGCCTTGCATCCCCTGCATGGCCGCGTGACGCGCGGCGAGCTGGCGACCGACCTCGACGCCGGTTTCGGACGGCCGCTGGCGCCGGTAATTTGGAGATCCGCTCGAGCCGGTGAGCATGACGCAAACTCGGTGACTGTCGGTGTGCGCTGGTGCGCCGAACGCCGCGCGAGGGCGGCCGTGGCCTTAACGAAACTGTGTGGTGCGGGCTTGAAGGTGCACGTTGTAGAGGAGCTGGTCCGCTACGCCGTTGCCGATCACGCGCAGTTCGATCGAACGCTCTCCGCGGAGAGCGCGGGGGAGTAGGGTCCACTCGCCCGCAAACAGCCCATCGCTCGTAGGTAATGCCGCCCGGCAGAGCTCCCGGTCATCAGCGGTGTCGTGCGCGGTGACGAAGCAACTGCCCGCCGAGCTCGACCCCGCACCGATGATACGGAAAGTATCGAGCTTTGCGTCGTCAAAGTCCAGCGTAACGCCCGCGGCGTCGACGGTGGTCCCCGGCGCCGCCGCGCCGGTGTACGCGCCGCCCGTGAGATCGAAGACGAGCAGCACGTCGACGAGCGCGGTCACGCGGCCGATCACTTCACGAAGGAGATCGAGTACCTCGCGCAGGCCGGGCTCTTTCTCGCCCGGCACCACCGCGAACTCGGCTACAGGAAACTTCCGGGCGGTCATGCGCCGACTGTCGTCCGCCGGGGCACGATCGCGAGCGCAACGCCCCCCAAGGTAAGCGCACCGCCCAGCGATGCGACGGCAATCTCCGCCTGAAACCGCGTGGCGTTCGCGGCGGCAGGTGCTTCAAGCAACTGCTCTGCACCGTCCACCGGGTCCGCGATCAGGTCTTGCGCGTCGCTCGCGAGCTCCGCGCCGTTGGCAATCGGCGTGACGCGGATGATTGAGGCCGCCCCGCTCGCGGCCGCAGCGAGCGCCACGCGGCGAAGCGTGCCAAACGCTGCACCGGCCACGGGTGCGATAGTGCACCGCGCGCCAATGGGGGTTTCCGTGTCGAGGGCCGGGCATATCGTGCCAATGAGCGGGGCGGCCGATAGTCCGGCCACGTGTCGCGCGACCTGCTGCGCATCGATAATCGTGACCGCGCCATCCGCGTTCACGTCGCCGCGGTGGAGAAGGGCGGCGACGTTGGTGACCGGGAGTCCCGTCAGGTACCTCGAGATTTGTTGCGTGTCGGTGGTGTCGATCACGCCATCGTCGTTCACGTCGCCGTAGATGCCCACAGGCACGAGCTCGTCAAAGTCTGTGAGCCGTCCCTCGACGTCGAGCTGCACGAGGAACGCCTTGCCTGCGGGACAGCCGTAGAGCGCGATCATGCGGCCACGCAGGGATCGTCGACATCCGCGGTCGCGGCGTCGGAGAACTGCCACGCTTCGGGCCAGAGCACGGAGCGCGTACGCGCGAAGTAGCGGTCCGGACTGCCGCACACGCCGTCGGTGCTCTGGTACGTCGCTTCGCCCGCTACCGCGGGGATAAGCGCCTGGTATGTGCCGAGCGCATTGTACAGCATGAGATCGAGTGTGTCGGCGCTCGCGGCGGGCGTCACGGTGAGGTTGACCCGCGGCGAGCCCGGCGAACCGACCGCGGCGAGCGCAAGTGTTGGCGCGGCAAGCTGCGTGAACATCGTCACGGCGGCGGAGGGGGTTCCCGAGTCTGCGTTGAGCACGCGAACTTCGTAGCGGCTCGACGGTTCCAGCGCGACAATGACATCCTCGACCATGCTCAGCGCGACGCCGCTCGCGGCGACCGGCGACACGCGCTCCGGACCATCGAGCCAGTCACTCGCGCCGAGTTTCCGGTACTGCAGCCGGAACGTCACGCCTTCGCGCGCCGGGAAATACGTCGCGACGATCGACGACGCATCCATGCCGCCGCGCTCGCATCGCTGACGCGGCTCCGGGGCGAGCGTCGTGATGTCGCCGCAGCATTTGTGCGCCAGTGTGTGACACTCGGCGACGGCCGACAGCGTGCGCTCGGTCGGCCAGCTCGGCGCTTCCGTCCATGCGGAATAGAGCGCGCCCTGGTCGGGCGTGCCCTCCGGGTCCGGCGGCACGAGTACGAAACACGCGTCGTTCGGAAGGTCGAACTCGGTCGTGAATCCGGCCGGCACGCCGTCGAATTGCTCCTCGAAGCCCGATGAATCGGCCACGTGGAGGTTCGTATCCGGCACGAAGGTGAGATAGTCGCCTCGTACGAGCCCGTCATTCGACGGCGTGCCGACGGCGACTTGCGGCGCTTGGAGGCGCGTGTAGCACGCGACCTCGCCCGAGAACTCGCCCGCCGCGCCGTTCTTCACATGGCGGAGCTTGACGAACGTGACCTTGGAAATCGACGCGGGCACGCGAAATCGCTGAATGCCAGGCGGCAGCGTGACGGCGAGTGTGGTCGCGCCGCCGGCTTCGCGCGTCCACACCTCGATCGACGCCGTCAGGTCCGCGGCGTTCGTCGTCCCGGAAATGAAGCTGAACTCGAACTCGCCGAAGTCGAAGCTCTGCGTGGGCTCGTCCGGCACGCCTGACGGCGCGGGCGTCGTGCCCGAGGCAATCGCACGCGCCATGTGGAAACTTTGGGGAAAACGCCAGTTGCTCGTCCAGCGCTCGCGAACCAGGTCCCACAGCCAAATATCGAACGGTGCCGTGCCGCGACCGCTCACACCGGCGACATGGAACGCGAAGAGCACCGCCTGGCGGTCTGGGTGGTGGCGTACCCACGCAACGTCGAGCGCGTCGACTGTTTTCCATGAGCGAAGGCGGGCGGGGAGGAGATCGAACACCTCGGCGCCGTCCGAGAGCCACGGCCCCGCGCGCCCGGCGCCGTACCAGCGGCCGTCGACGTGTTCGAGCGCGTGTGCGTTAGTGCACCCGCGGCCTTCTGAGTCGTTGAGCGGCTGAAACGCGAACTGCCATCCAGGGAGCCCGCGCCCCGCTCCAGTGATGCGATACAGCTCGTTTTCCTTCGCGGCGAGCAGCAGAGTTTTTCCCGCCGCCGCGGCGCGCACCGGCTGACCTTTCGCGCCGAAGATGTTGAACGCGTCCTTGTCGAAGCCGGTCGGGTCCGACGGATCGATGCCGAGAAATGAGTGACGCCCGAAGGCAGGCTCAATGCCGCCGGCTTCCGAGTCAAACCCGAACGCGAACAGCACAGACGCGAAGCTCTCGACGCAGTAGGGGCGCATCGGCGCTTCGTTGCCCGGCGTGCCGTCGAGGTCGAAGTCGGTCGTGGTGGCGACAAGCGCGCCACCCGTGACCGCGAGCGACACGAGGGAGCGCCGGTTCGTGTCGCTCGCATCAGCGACATACAGCTTTTCGAACAGCTCGACCGCGTTCGGCCGGCCAGCCGTCGCGGTCGCCCAGTCGGCGCCGAGCTCGACGCGTGAGCCGAGCTCTGTGGGATTTCCCGCAGGGAGCGCAAACGCGAGGGTGTCCGTCAGTGCGTACGCGTAGTGCGCCTGCGCCGAAGCAGAATGGGTGATACAGAGCGCGCCGGTCGGTGAGAACGGGAAAAGTCCGAGCACATCACTCACGCGATCTTCGGCAAACCGAAGCGCGAGCCCGCCGCCGCCGCGGACGCCAAGTTTTGCGCTCGCCGTCGGCACGAAGTTGAGCGCGCGATCGAGCACGCCGCCTTTCCGCGGGTCCCAGCTCCCAGGTTCCGCGTCTTCCTGCACGCCGCCCATGAGATCCGGCAGGGTGATGATGCGCGGGCGGTCGAGTTTCACGGGATTTACCGGCCCGAGAACTCAGCCAAGCCGGTCGCGAACGTGATCGTGCGCGTTGCGGGCACCGTAAAGCTCACGATGGCCAGCTGTTCACCGGTGAGCGTGCCGGACGCTGGCGCTGTGAGTGTTTGCGACGCGTCGGTGGCGAAATTGGAACCAGCGACCGTCACTTTTGCCGTCGCGCGATCGAGGAGCATGATGCTCACACTGGGCGCAAAGGACCCGCCGGAAACCGTGTGTGGTTTCAGGACGACATCAAACCCCTTCTCCCAGCCCGAGAGATCGATCGCGCACTTGTAGTCGCCTGCCGGCAGGGTGCCAGCGTCGATCAGTCGCTTGCCGACAATCGCGGGGTCGGGCGCGCTCGTGAGCACGAGGTAGCCGTGATGGGCGGCGACGGGATCGCTCGCACGCGGAACGCGCGGTTGGCGGTACTGAATCGAGGAACCGGTGCTCATGCGGCAATCTCCTGCGCGCGGGTAATGGGTCCGATCGCCGACCGAAGCGTGTACCAGCCGCGGCCCGAGAGATCATGGATTTGCTGAAACGCGCGGGCATACATCGGCCCCACCGCGTCGAGGGAATACTTAAGAACGGCCTGCGTACGAATCCGCGCGCGTTGCTCCGGCGTAAGCGTTTCCGCCCATTCGAGTGCCGCGAGAAAATCGCCGAGGGTGTGGCACTTCCAGCCAGTGAACCCGTCGACGATGGTTTCGGGAAACACGCCGTATGCGCTCGTGAGTGCTGGCGTGCCGCACAGATTCGCCTCGACCGTAACGCCACCGAAGGGCTCCAGATATCGCGTCGGTGTGAGGAGCGCGATGGCGCTGCCCAGGTACGCCGCGCGCGCCATCCCGTGAATAGGCGGCATGTACCGAAGGTTCGGCACGTCGGAGGAGAGCCACGGCGCAGGATCACCCTGGCCGCAGAGGAACACGTTGAGGTCGGGCCGCGCGCGCGCGATTTCGCGCACGATCGCAATGCCTTTGCTCGCAATGAGGCGCCCGAAATACGCGACGTATCCCCGCGTGTCGTCGCCGAGCGGCCACTGCGCCGCGTCGAAGTAGTTCGGAATCACCCAGTGATAGTCGTGCCCCTGCTGGCCGGCTTTCCCCATATGCCAGGCGTACCACGCATTCGACTCGTAAACCTTGAAGTGCGTGAAGGTCTCGGGGTAGCCAATGCCGGTTTCGACGTTCACGCCACGGTGCGCGCTCGTCCCCGCCTCGTGGCCGCGACCGAGGGGTAGGCACACGAGGTCGCCCGGTACGACGGTCTCGGCGAGCGCGCGCTTTAGGCGCTCATTGAAGAGCCGGTACACAGGGTGTCCCACGTTCGCATCGTCGCCGACGAATTTCGCTGGATCTGCGCCCGGCACGTAGCCGAGTAGGTCAACCTGCGTGCCGACGTCCATGATTTCGACGTGCGAATTGGCGCCGGCGCAATCCTTGCCGACGCCGTAGTGCCACACCTCGTATCCCTGCCGCTGCATCATGGGGATGAGACGGACGACTTTTTGCGAGAACGCGCAATGCGAGAACTCGACCGACGTTCGCGTGTGCGGCACGCCGAGCACATGGAGGCGAGGAAGGTGCGAGCTCACACGTCCTCGTCCCAGAAGACGCCCACGCCATCCTGTCCCTTGAGCACATAGCGGAGGCCCGGCGGACTCGTCGGAATGTCCGGCACCCCAAAACCACTCGGGCCCGATGGGCCAGCGGCGCCAGTCGGACCGAGCGGCCCCGCAGGACCCGTCGCCCCACTCACGCCCGTCGCACCCTTGACGCCGGTGGGTCCCGTGGCTCCTTGGGGGCCTTGCGGACCGCCGCCAGCAGGCCCCTGCGCCCCTGTTGCGCCAGTCGCGCCAGTAATGCCGATGCCGGTCGCTCCGGTCACGCCTGTCGCGCCAGGCGGGCCGCTGGGTCCTTGCACGCCAGTAGCGCCGGTCGGGCCGCCGGAGGGCCCGGTGGCGCCGGTAACGCCAGCGCCGGTGGCACCGACCGCACCAGTGGCGCCGGTAGCACCCTGTACGCCTGTCGGTCCCGTCGGTCCGCCGCTAGGTCCGGTCGGCCCCGCAACGCCGGTCGCGCCGGTGACGCCAGCGCCGGTGGCACCCGTGACACCGATAGCACCCGTTGCGCCTTGGACGCCGGTGGCGCCGGTTATTCCGACACCCGTGGCTCCTGTGGTCCCAGCACCTGTCGCGCCGGTGTGGCCGATAGGCCCCGTTGCCCCGAGGGCGCCGGTGACTCCGGTCGCACCTTGGATGGGGCCGGTCAGCGTGCGGTAGATGGCTTCAGCCAATGCGGCGTCGAGCACCGCGTCCTCGGGGCCGAGCACATCACCAAGTAGTGTGCGCGCCTGTTCAAGCACGCGAATCCGCGCCCACTTCTCTTGGTCCGCGTGAGCGATGTCCGACCAAGTGTACCGGAGCCCAGCGCCCGGTCCTACCGGGGTGAAAATCGGTCCGGTCGCGCCCTGGGGTCCCGTCGCACCCGTGACCCCGGTGGCGCCGACGGCCCCAGATGCTCCGGTGGCGCCCGTGGTGCCTGCGGCACCAGTCGCCCCGGTCGTGCCGGCGCCCATAGCTCCGGTGGCGCCCTGAACACCGGTCGCGCCCGTGACGCCGGCGCCGGTGGCTCCAGTGACACCAACAACGCCGGTCGCACCCGTGGTGCCTACGGCGCCGGTGACACCCTGCACGCCGGTTGCGCCCTGCGCGACGAGCTTCGTGTAGCTCGCGCCTTCACTGGGCGGTGTGAGGATTTCTTCCTGCACCTGCACGCCGCCGAAGAGCGTCGAGCCGGTGGTGGACGCCGTGAACATGTCGGCCCCGGCGCCCTGCAGGTTGATGTCGTGGGTGTGTGTGTGATCGACACTCGAGGTCTCAAGCCAGATCCGATAGGCCCGAACCCCGTTTGTGTCGTAGTAAATCGTGGGGTCCACCCATGCCGTGCCGAGGCCGCCGATACCCCCCGCGGTCGAGAGAACAGGCGCGCCGCCCGACCACGTGCCCCCGACAAAACCCACAGGTCCGGTCGTCGAATCGTTGATCTGGACGCCGAACCCCGCCGCGGTACCCTGCATGACGAAGCACGAGACGCGCTTGACGCCATTCGACACGAACGCGAGGCCGAACTGGCGAAGGCGCCCGTGCGCCACCCCAGAGCCGTCGTTGACCTCGCGGAGGTCGATCGTCCCGCCGAACGCATCGTAGATCGTGGCGCCCGCGCCAAGGCTGCCGCCATTGGCCGGCGTCCACGTGGTCGTAAAGTCTTCCGACTCGAGACATACGTTCCGCACCGCGCCGACCGGCGTGAGCACGCGCCAGAGCGCCCCATTGTACGCGACAAGGTCGTCTGGGTCGTAGTTCGCCACACTCGCTGCTGCCGCGACCGTTTTGACGTAGCGGCCCCACGTTTCAGAACCCTGTACGGCGCGGATGCCAGACGCACCGGTCACGCCGCCGACGCCTGTTGCGCCTACGGCCCCGGTGGCGCCAGTGACACCAACGGCTCCCGTCACACCAACCGCGCCCGTCGCTCCCGAGACGCCAACAACGCCTGTAGCGCCAGTCGTGCCGACGGCACCGGCAACGCCAGTTGCGCCAGTGACACCAACTGCGCCGGCGGTACCTGCAGTTCCAGTGGCGCCCGTGACCCCCACCACGCCGGTCGCGCCCTGCGGCCCGGTCGGACCCGTCAGGCCCGTCGGCCCCTGAGCGCCGGTAGCGCCCGTGACGCCGACAACGCCCGTCGGCCCCTGCACCCCCGTCGCGCCGGTGACGCCTCCCGGACCCGTGGCGCCCGTGACGCCAACCGCACCAGTGGCGCCAGTCACGCCGCCGACGCCCGTGGCGCCAGTCGTGCCTACGCCCGTCGCGCCGGTGACGCCGGTGGCACCCTGGTCGACGACGGCAGTGTAGATGGCGCCTTCGCTCGGCGGGTCGGGCAGTTCTTCCTGTACCTGCACGCCGCCGAAGAGCGTCGAGCCAGTCGTGGACGCCGTGAAGAGGTCTTTGCCGGCGCCCTGGACCCAGATGTCGTGCGTGTGGGTGTGATCGACCGAGATGGTGGCGAGCCAAATACGCCACGCGCGCACGCCATTCGTGTCGTAGTAGGGCGTCGGATCGACCCACGCAGTCCCCACGCCGCCAATGCCGCCTGCCGTGGAAAGCACCGGCGCGCCGCCAGACCACGTGATGCCAACGAAGCCGACCGTGTCGCCGGTTGTGTGGTCGGCGATCTGAATACCGCCGCCCGCCGCCGTGCCAGGCTGTATCCACGCCGAAACGCGCTTGACGCCATTCGCGGCGAACGTGAGGCCGTTGAGCCGGAGGCGCCCGTGCGCGACCGACGAACTGTCATTGACCTCCGTGAGATCGACCGTGCCGCCGTAGCCGTCGTAGACGGTCGAGCCGCCGACCACACTGCCGCCATTGAAAGGCGTCCAGTCGGACCCGAGAGATTCTGAATACGGACATACGTTCGTGACCGGGGCGGTCGCGTCGAGCAGCACGCGCCACAACTTCCCCGCGTATTCGACGAGGTCGTCATTGACGTACCCGGCGAAAGAGTCGGGTGCGCCAGACGTCGGGACGTATCGTCCCCAGGTCGCAGGTCCGCGCATGGCGATCGTCATCCCGCCCTAGCGCTCCTGTCTCCGCAGCGTGTCAAGTTCGGCGAGACGCGCGACCAACACGCCGTACGGATCCGCATCGAGCGGCACTACGCCCAGCGCCTCGTTCAGGCGGGCGATGATTTCGCCCTTGGCTTCGAAGGCCGCATTGCGCGCCGCGGCTTCGTCGGCGTCCGCAAACGCCACCATGTTGCTCACGCGCTCGATCGGATCACCGCTGTTCTCGAGCCCGAGCAGATGATTGATAGAGCGGACGATGCCGATGCAGCGCACCGCCTCCGACAGATGCGCATGCTGCGCGTCCGTCATGGCGTCGAGCTCAGCGTCCGTCCAGAGCGGACGCTCGTCCTGATCGTCGGCCATGCTAGGCAGCCCTCAGCGCCCCGAAGGCGCCGCTGAATTGTCGGTACACGCGCGTAAACGGAACCGAGTCGCGCTCGATGTGGTCGCGCGCCGCGTACACCGTCATGTCTGCGGCGACCGTGCCGCCGCCGCCGCCCCACACAAGGCTGCGCTGCACGGTGTCGAACGTGTAAGCAGCGCCGCCGGTGTTCCATTCGATCTTGTTCAGGAACTCGTGCGTCTTCTGCGCATTGAGCCACACCTCGATCGAGCCGTCCGCGACGCCGTTGGCGCTGTTGCTCGAGGCGAGGACTTCGATCACGTACCACACGCCGAGCGTGAGCGCCATGTTGGCGAGGTTGCCCTGCAGGTTGATCGCACCACCCGACAAAGTCTGTCCGGTGAACGACGTCAACGACTGCATGCCCATCCGAAGCCGCATCGTCCCGGTGCCGAACCCGAGCAGAAACAGCTTTGGGGAGCCGTTGGTGTACGCGAACCCGAGCTTGTTAATGCCCGAGGAATGCGGCACCCAGTCCGTGCCGATCTTGAGGATTGAGCGCCAGTAGATGAACCGACGCGCCGTACCAAGCGCACGCGAGTAGTCGACAGAGCCCGAGCCGCCGGCCGTGCCAGCCGGGATGACGGACTTGAGCACGTTCGCCGGATTCGACTTATCGCCAATCAGCTGCGCGGGGAAATTCGCGTCCGTCGTGACGATACTCGCGTTGGTCGTTGGGCTCGAATGCGACCAGCCGGACGGCGCATTCGAGTTCCACGGCTCGGACTTATCGAGAACGGGCATCGGCGGCTCAGGTGTAGGTGATGGAGACGCCGACCAGCTCGACCGTTGCCGCGAGGTCCGACCCGATTGAGGAGTCGCGATACACCTGCACCAAGCACGCCTTGCCCGCGGCCGGCGTGTTGGCGATGGTGATCGCGGTCGTGGCGGCCGACTTCTGGACCGTTCGTGCCGTGCCGGAGTTGGCATCGGTGACCTCGACCGCCGTGCCGAAGGCACCATCGGCGGCGTCCCCGTCCCCGAAGGCGCGGGCCGCGATGCCGAGCTGGGCGTTGTTCGCCGAGGCCGCGTTCACCATCCAGAAAAACTCGGCCGTGATCGTGCCGCCGCCGTAGTCGTCGGGCAGCGCAATGAGCGCGTTGAGGTAGTCCTTACCGCCCGAGTCCGGCAGCTGGCCCACGAGCATGATGCCGTGATTCGTCGCCAGATCAACTGCGACGGGGCACGCTGGAGCGCCTGTGTTACCGGAAATCTGCGGCGAGAAGGCGCCGGCGGGGATGAAAAACTTCTTCGGCGCTGCGGCCCCGGTGGCACCCGTGACGCCCGCCACACCCGTTGCGCCGCTCACGCCCGTGACTCCCGCAACGCCCGTGGCACCAGTCACGCCGACGGGGCCTGTTGCACCGGTAACGCCACCAGCACCAGCCGCGCCGGCGGCTCCTGCAGCGCCGGTCGCGCCGGTGACACCAGCTGCGCCCGCAGCGCCGGCAGTGCCCGTCGGTCCCTGTGCGCCAGTAGCGCCGGTCACCCCGGCAACGCCAGTCGCCCCGGTGACACCGGCCACTCCCGTCGCGCCAGTAGCACCAACGGCTCCCGTCGCGCCGGTCGCGCCCGCGGGCGTGTTGGTGTTGAAATCGTGCAGCATCTCCGCCAACGCCGCTTCCCGCAGCGTGTCCGCGTCGATGTTCTCCTGGCTGATCAGGATGCGCGCTTCGTCCGTCGCGCGGCCTGCAGCGGCGCGAAGGTCATCGATCGAGCTCCAGTCGTAGTGATTCGTCGGCATTTAGCGCGGCCTCGCGTCAGTGGTGCGGCGTGTTGTGACATCCATCGAACGTCGGCCGACGTGGGCGAGGAGCTGCGCGCGGCCATCGAACAACATCCGTCCGAGATCGGCCGGCATCGCGCCCTCGCCGCCTTGCGCAAAGGCGATCGACGCGGTTCCGAGTCCTATGAGCCAGTGAAAACGTTCTGGCACTGACGACGGCCGGTCCTCGTCGCGTGCAAGCACAGCGGGCCAGTACGCGTAGCGGAGAAACACGGGGTCGCCTGCGCGCGCTGACGGCGCGGTCGTTAGCACCCCATCTTCGTCCGGTCCGGTGATCGCGTAGTAGCAACCGGCGCCCATCGACGCGAGTTCGCTGATGCGCTTCTCGAAGAGCTGCACGCCCGTGTCGTCAGGCGTGCGCACTTCGAGCGCACGGCGAAACGCCGTGATCGGCGTCGACTGACGCGCGAGCGAGTACTGATGTTTGAAGCCGTTGTCGACGACGAGCAACGTGGACGCGACGAACGTGTCAGGGTGAATGTCGGCGTAGAGTCCGTTCAGCCAGAGATTCGCATAGCGAGTGAGGCGCGCGCTTGGATACGCGGGGTCAGATGCCCGCGTGCCCAAGTGATCGAGCGCCGCCTCGCGAATCTCTGACAGCTGCACGTTAGGCCGCTTTGACCGGCACGACTGCGGCCGGCAACTCCGCGAGAATCGCGTCCACCGTGACCTCGAAACGCGCGGCGAGGCGGCCCGCAGTCCAGTGTTGCGGATTCCGCGTGAGGCAATCGAGCGCTTCCGCGTACCACTCCGGTTTGGCGGGAGCCACAGCCGGGGCGCTGCGCGCGCGCTGCTCGCGTCCTTCGATCGTCGCATCCCGCCGCCACCGCTCGATGTACGCGATGAAATGCTGAGGGTCGCGGAGATAGCGCCGCGAACGGAACAGGTAATCGACGAGCTGCTGCGCGCGCTTCGCCGAGAGCGGCAAGCGGTCCAGGCCTTTGCCGATCACGTCGAGCGGGAGCGTCAGTGCCTCGTCAGGCGATTTTACGTCGGAGTCGTGCGCCACGGGGGTCCTTGGCATGAGGGTGATCCTTCACCCACGGGCGGCGGAGATCGACCTCTTTGAAGAGGTCGGCGATCGTCTCGGCGCGCGCGCGGCGGCGGGTCTTCTCGAGCGCGGCGTTGTACGCGCGCGCCTGGGCCATCTTCTTCGCATGCGAGCCGGGACCGTCGTGCCGATTGTCGATCCCGGTTACCTGCATTGAGCGAAACACTTCTTCCTGAGCGTCCTCGTCCAGCTCACGAAACGGCACGAGGCCCGTCACCGGGTCCGGCTCGATGCGCGCACCCGTCAGCGGATTCGTCCACCAGCCGAGGAACTGCGACACCTCGCGGCCCACGGTCGAGCGTGTCACGATCTCATAGCGTCCGATGACGTCGTTGTACCGGGCGGTCACGAAATCCGGAAACGCCGCGCGGCAGCGCGCAATGAACCGCGAGAGGTCGCGCATTACTCCGTGACCTGTGTGACGGTGATCGTGACCGTCTCGCTCGCGTAGCCGGGCTTTGCCTGCCAGCCCGCGCCATTCGCGTGACCCGAGAGCGACACCACGACGTTGGGGCCGGGCAGCGCGCGCGCCACCATCTTGGCCGCCGCCTTCGCGGTCTGTACCTGGACGAGGCTCGGCCCATCGCTCACGAATTCCGGCGTGAGGCGATCGATGATCTTCTCGATATCCTCACGCCGACCGGACCCGCTCACATGCCAGCTCACTGGACGGGGGCCAGGATCGGGAATTCACGCTCGTCGAACAGCGTGTTCTCGTACGTGGCCGTGATGCCCGACGCGTCGAGATGGGTGGTGCCCGGCGTGAAAACAGTCGCGGTCGCGGCCGCGATCTTCACGTAGCCGATGAGCGCGGTGTCGAGCGGTACTTCGGGCCGCACCGCGGCAGCGCCCCCCGTGGCCACGTCACCGGCGGCCGCGACGACATTGACGCCGTCGACGCTCGTCAGCATCACGTAGACTTCTTTCGCGCCTGCCGTCCCTGCCATGGCCGCGCCCGCGGGCACGGCGATTTCGGCGCTCGCAAACGCGACGATCTTGCCGCCGATGACGAAGTACAGAGTGGCTTGGCCAATCTTGATCTTGGCCGCGTTCGAGCTCCCGATTTTTAGATCCGGGAAGCCCGAGCAATAGGTGCACTTTCGCGACGCAAGCTGCCCGACCAAGTCGAGCAGTTTGGCAACATCGGACGGCTTGTCGAGCCCCTTTGCTTGCTGCGTGCGAATAACCGACAACAGAGAGCGTGCCATCGAACGGACCTCGGTTGAGAGAAGGCGCGTGGCGTGGACGGCGGTCCCTTGCCGCCCACGCCGTGTGTGTCCCGCGCGTCGTTACGCGACGCGTTCGATTTCCACGTCCTCGAGGTCTTCGATGACGCCGTTGGCGTTCCGCTGTACCGTGATCAGCTGCCAGTACTTGCGGATGTAGCCCTCGATGGCATCCTTGCCCACCACGCGATCGAACTGCGCGCCGTCCATGTCGGCCCACTCGGTGCCGACCATGTCCGCCATGCGGAATGAGTCCGTGTTGAGGAAGAAGAGCCGCGAGCTCGGGGCATCGAGGTCTTCGATGACCGGCACAGATCCACCTGCGTGCAGGATTTCGTTGACGGGCTTGAAGCCGCCGACGAGCTGCGCGCCCTGTCCATCGATCCGGCGAATGGGCAGGAAGATTTCCGAGTACTTGAGCGTGACACCGCTTCGCGTCACCGCGAGATTCGGCGTCTTCTTGGAGCGCGCGCGGATCTTGGCGATGTGCGCGGTCACGAGCCCGTCGGTGAGCTCGCGAATCGTGCCCGCGTTCGAATCGACGAGCCCCGTCCAGAGCGAGTGCGTGATCGCCTCAAACGCGCCCGTGTTCACGGACTTGAGGAGACCCTGCGCTTCGCCCGCGGCATAGTTGTCGTCGTCGGCCGTCGACTTCGTGACGAAGTTCGTCGTCGCGGTCGTGGTGATCGAGGAGTCGAGCGTCACCGTCTCGGCATCCTGATCGATGTCCGTCACCGCCTTCCGGCCGATGAGGACGCCGCCCGTCGTGTAGAACGCGAGCGTGTCACCGATGACAGCATGCCGCGTGCCCTTGCCGCCGTTCGTGACGCCGTAGTCTTTCTGGAGCGTCTGCGTGGCCGACGCGCCGGGCGTGCCGCCGACGAGCGCCATCTTGCCGTCGCCGCCACAGAAGAGCTGGCGGTTCACTTCGAGGTCGTGCGCTTCGAGCCGGTCGCCCATGACTTCAGCGAGGGCGGGCCGATACGAGCCGGCCTGTTTCTTCGTGACTTCGATCGCGAGACCGTCGAGCGCCATGCGGGTGTACGTGCGCACGAGCGTCGATTCGCCCTGATCGAACTTTCCTTGACCGGCTTCCGGCAGCGACTTGTTGGCGCCGGCATTCGACGCGCCGCCGCCCAGGGCAAGCTTCACGCCGTGAATCCACTTCTTGCCGGTGAAGACCGCGTTTTCGAGTTTCGCGAATTGGTACTTGAGCTTAGTCTCGCTGTTGAACTGCGGCAGGTAGACGTCGCTGAAGTAGTCCTTCGCGAGATCGTTGAGCTCGGCCATCGTGGTCGGCGTGACCGCACCGACGAGCAGGAGGCGGGGGGCGTGATTGAGCGCGAACGAATGCGCCACCGCCGGCGTGGGATCCGTGAGGCCGTGGAGACACCATGCGGCGGCACACAGCGCTCCGAAGAGCACGGCGGCGACCGTGAAAAACCGTTTTGTGAACATGAGAGGCAGGGAGCTGGTGGTGCCCCGCCGCTTCGCTGCTACGACGCCTTCACCCAGTTCCGCACGCGTTCGCGCGCTTCGGGAGTGTTGGAGAGGTAGCCCGTGGGCGGGTCTTTCGGTTGGCCGCTACGGGCGGGTGGTGCGCCCCCTGCCGGGGCACCGGCGCGCGCGGACGCGCTCCGGGTCATTTCACGCCGAGTATTCGCGTTGGCGGCCTCGGCGGTCTTGCTGGCCTCGAGCTCGGCGATACGCTGCTTCGCCGCCTCGAGTTCGGTCTGTACGGGACCGACGGTCGCCGCGCGTTCCGCGGCCATGTCATCCAGAATGCCGAGTACTTGCCGCTGAATCACGCCGCCGATGATCTGATCGTAGTCCGGCGTGTTTTCGCTCGGCCACGTGAGTCGGCCCGACGTGAGGAGCTGGCTGTACCGCTCCTGGACTTGCGCCGGATCGAGGCCGGCCGGCTGATACTTCTCGTGCGCGCAGACGCGCTGGATGTACGAGCTGATGTCGCCGACGAGCGCTTGGGTCGCGCCGCGCTGCTCCAGCTCTCGGGAAACCTTATCCTCTGCATCGCGCAACTGCAACTGGCGCGAATCGCGGACTTGCTTGCGGTACGTCTCGCTCGTCCGCATGAGGCGAAGGTGTTCCGCGTACTCGCGCCCCTCGGGGCTCTCGGGGTCGAGCTCGAGCGACTTGAGGAAGCGCTCCTGCTCGCCTTCAAGTTGGCGAATACGCTCGTCGTACTGCGCCTGGCGAAGCTGCGCCTCGTGCTCACGCGCTTCGATCGCGGCCTCGCGCGCGGCGAGGCGTTCCTTGCCCGCCCGGTAGTCGTGCAGGTTGATGTGATTCCGCTGGAACTCCGTGAACGGCCGATACACACGCTCGGCGTTGCCATTGCGCTGATAGGGAAGCTGAATCCCCAGCGGGAGCCGGAAGGGTTTCCCGTCGAGCATCGCCTCGAAGACTTCCTCGGGCTTTGCCTTCTCCGGGTCCCACGACGCGTATTCACGCGCGGCGGCTGCCGTAGCAGCGGGCGTGGCGAGAGTCGCACCGGTCGCGGCGGCCGACGGCGCTGCACTCGCTGCATGCGCGGCTGGTGCAGCCGGCGTCGCCGCGGGCGTAGCGCTCGGCGTCGGTGTGGATGCGGCGGGCGGCGGAGTGGTGGCCGGCGACACGCCAGCAGAGAAGTCTTTGTGCGCCGCGGAATCAGCAATCGGCATAGGCAAACGGGCTCGGGGGAAGTGAGCAGTTCAAGTGAGGGGAGATCCAACGCCGCGTGCGCGGCCCGCGTGCCTGTGGTGCCTGTGGTGGAGTGCTGACTACGCCGCGTGCGCGGCTGGTTCTGGCGTGCCGGGGCCGGCGTCCCCGCCGCCTGGCGGCGGTTGGTCGGTCCCTTGCTGCTGGACTTGCTGGACTTGCAGCGCGCGAATGGCCGCGATGTGCTGCGACGCGTGCGCCTCCGCGAGTTGCCGCACATCCGGCGGCTGCGTGTCGTCGAGGATGAGCTCCTGCAGCACGAGCACGTGGATTGCGTGATCGTCGTGCTCGAGCAGGAAAAACGGCGTGTCGTCCGTGTTGAAGAGCTCGGTGAGGCCAGTCTCCGGGCTCTGTTTCGCGATGAACTCGCCGCGCTGAATCTTGAGGTTTTCACTCCGGGCGCGGGCGTAGTGCCGAGTCTCGGACTCGAAGATGGCGTTCATGCCGCGGCCCATATCGAGCGCGCGGAGCGCGGAACGGCCATCGATGAGCTTGTTCGCGAACGCCCATTTGATTTCCGCTTCCTGCTCGGCCTGCGATGTCGGCCGGAAGTTTTCGAGCGAGAGCTCGATCGTCTCCGGGTCGGGGAGATCAACGCCCTTCACGGTCTCGACCTGAAATCCGAGGTCGGGTCGGTCGACCGGAATGAAACGCTCTTCGTCGTCGCCGTAGCCCCACTTCGCAATCGCGAGCTGCACGCGTGCCCACTGGAGCACGGAGTTTTCGAGCGCGCGGTACACCATGGCGAGCTGACCCTCTTCCTGCTCGATCAGCTGCTTGATGGCGACGCCTGAATCGACACCAGGCGGCGTCGTGCCGCGCGTGACCTCGTGGTACGCGCCGATATTCTGCAGCGCGCGCTCGCTCGTCTCGATGATGCGCCAGCGGTCAGGCGCGACATGCGCGGGCTCAAGCCGCGTGAACACGTCCTTGATGCCGCGGTTCGCGACGAACGTCCGCACCGGGACCTTGATGATGGCGCGCGGCTCGCGCGTCATCTGGTCCGGCACCTCAGGGATATCCCAGCTCACGAACTGGCCTTGCCCCGAGTCGATCATCTCCTGCACGATCGCCGTGAACTCGCGATTGATGGCGTCCTGTAGCGAAATCATGTCGACGATGCGCGGGCGGCCCATCCCCGAGAGGAGGCCGGGCTCGTCGTAGATCGGCGTGTACGGCCACACGTTCTGCGGAAACGCGTCGTCGTACACGATCGCGCTCCCCATCTGCACGATGAGGCGGCCGTACGGGAAATAATCGTCGTCCGGCACCTGCCAGTATTCGCGGTGCAGTGTCGACGGCGCGCGCTGCGCGGTCGTTTGCGAGACCGGAAGGCCCTGCACGGGCGCTGGCCGCCGCGTCTCGCTCGCCGCAGCCATGCGCTCGTACGTGAGCGCGGGCAGGTTCGGCCCTTCGGCGATCTTGTTCGCGCACTCGGGCCAGAGTCGCCGCGCAGTGGCGACTGGAATCATCTCCTCGTCGAGCACCCACTGGAGGCCTTCTTCGGCGGTCCAGCCGTGCGCCTCGGGGTTCACGCGAATGTTGAACACACTCCGGAGCGCCGTCCCCGTGTCGCCCGGGCGATAGTGGTGCGCGTCGCGCGGGTCGTGCACGGGCGCGCCTGCCGCATTCACCGGATGCTCGTCCATCACCGGCTGCATGTCCTCGCCAATCATCGGTTGGCCGGTGGTAGGATCGATGCGCGGAAAGAGGAACGACGCCGTGCGAATGGGCCCCGTGGCGCTGTTCCAGTAGCCCTTGAGCGCACAGATACCGCCCGTCATCGCGAGCTGCATCGCGGAGAGCATCGTGTGATCCATCTTGGCCGCGCGCCATCGCGCATTCAGCCAATTCGACGCGGCGCGCGCGCGGTCGCGCTCTTCCATGCCATTCGATTTCGCAAGACAGCTGAACGTGACGCGTGGCGACAAGATGCGCTGGATGCACGAGCGCACGATCGGGCGAATCAGGTTGTACGTGACGCGGACTTCGCCCTCTTCCAGGGCGAGCTCTTCGTACTCGAGCTTCCGCGAATTCCACGTGACGTGGTGCTTCCCGCCCCAGTACAGTGCGCACAGCACCGCTTGGCGATAGCGCGCCATCGCATCGGATTGCGTGCGGCCCGCGAGCCCGTCGAGAAAGCGCACCTTGTCGGCGTCGTTCGCGTCCGGATTCGGGTAGTCCTCGCCGAACGCCTGCTGTAGCGTGAGCTTGGGCTGTGGAAGGCCGGGAATCGATGGGTCGGCCGGCGGAGGCGCGGTTGCGCCCGTCGCGTCAGCGGGAAGCGGGGTGGCAGTGGTGCCCATGCTACGCGGTCAGCTGCCCCGGTTCGAACTGCTTCAGAATTTCGAGCGGCGAGAGCTTGCCGATCTGTCGGCGGATGATGCGCTCGTACTTGGCGCGCGTCTCGGCGTCTTCATAGCCGTCGATGAACTCGCGGAGCACGGGCGCGAGCGGGGTCTCGTCGCGCGGATCTACTACCGTCTCGTCGATCGCGCTCGGCGGAATGATCTTGCCGGCGTCTGATGCCGCAAACAGGCGGTTCAGTGCATCGTCAAGCCGAAGCTGCAGGCGTCCGGACCGCTCGCGTTCAGCGGTCAGCATCCGGTTCATCAGGTGCGCCGCATACGCTAACGCACCCGCCAAGCCGGCGAAGAAGCACGCGAGGCCAACGAGCGTCGTCAGACAACCGCCTTGGCTTCGACAAGCACCGCGATAGCCGCGGCGGCGAACACGAAGGACTCTCCTTCGTTCGGCTCCTCGCCATTCGCGATACGATCAACCAGGTCTCGCGCGTCGATTCGCATTTGTTCGACGGTCGTCGCCCATGCGCCGCGGTCGCCCTTGCCCCGTAGAATCGCCCACTGGCGCACAGTCTCGTGGCCCGTAATCGCGGCGTGGAACTTGGCTTCGGCGAGCTCGCGGTCGGACAGGTCTGGATTGACGTGCCAGTGTCCGTCGCCGAGAGAGGGGAGGGCGGGCGGCCATGTACCAAGGTGGTCCGTGATCGACACCCACTCAGGCGCCGGGATCACCGCGTCAAGGAGGCTCGATGTGGTGAGGCGGACGTCGCCATCCAGCGTCCGCTCGAAATAGACCCCGTCGCGCCAGTGAAACGCGCCGCGCTCAATAGCAGCGACGGCCTCCGGATTCGGGGGCGTCGGAGCTTCGACCGGGGAGGGAAGCTCGACTACAGCGTCGGGCGCATCGTGCACATGGCCTGCAGCGGTTCAGTTGGACCCTACGGGGAGCGGCGGCGACCTCGGCGAGCGTCGCGCTCGGCCTTTTTCACCATCGCGTCGTACGCTTCCGCTTCGTGCCGCGAAAGCTCGTCGAGCTTTCGGCGGTCACGTTCCTGCGCCCGTGTGCGGGCCTCATCCCCGTGGAACTCTGGCACCATCGTGTGGAGCCCGTACGTCACCGCGTCGAACGCATGATCCTCGCCGTCCGCCACTTTCTCGGGGTCGGCCGGATCGTTTGCCAGAATCGCGATAGTCCGTGCAAAATGTGTACAGTCAGGCGTCGCGGTAAGCAAGGGCTCACCACCTTCCCGCACGCGACCGGGGTTTGCGGGGTCCTCGGTCCAGCTCAGCGCTTCGTACAGCAGCTCCTTGCGCGTCGCCCGCGAGCCCGGCCCCTTCGGCGTCGGCACAAGCTGCACCGCGGCGTCGCCGAGCACTGAATCGAGCCCTTCCTGAAAGAGATGCGCGATCGTGGCGCCGGCGCCCGTCACCGCCCACATGGCTGAGTCAGCGGCGATGTACTCAGGCATGACTTCGGTGCGGCCGTGGAAGAGCTGAATGCGCTTCGCGATGTGCGCGCCCATCTCTTTCGCGTTGAGCCGGCCCTTCCAATCGGCGCGATCGGGCCCGTTGAAGTAGCACTCCTCGGTGAGGTGGAGACGGCCGCCCGGTCCTTGCAGCAGCAGGTAGAACGCGCCAGGCGAAGCTGAGCCCCAATCGAGACAGCCGATGCAGCCGTAGCCGACGACAGCGCCGTCGCGCATATCGAGCGGCTGAAGGTGAATCGCGCGCCGCCAATGCGGGAACGCGAGACCGGAGCCGGGCTCGAGGATACGCGCATAAACCTCTTCGTCGACTTTGAGCTGGCCGCCCATGGCCATCGCTTCGTCGATCGTCTGCTGCAGGACGTCGGCCTTGATCTTCGGATTGTCGAACGCGGTGAAGTAGTACTTGCGCCACACCTCATGATCGAGCTTGTCCGCGTCGTATTCGCCGATGAGCTGATTGAAGAACGACGGCGCCGGGATTTCGGGATTGCCGTCCGGGCCCGAATTGGTCGTCGAACAGAATATGGCCCAGCCGGCGTTGTCGACGAGCGCCCATGCGAGCGGGCCGAGCCACAGCGTGCGGAGGTCGAAGTGCGCGCACTCGTCGAGAATGAGGCCGGTGAGACGCTTGCCCGAGCCGCGAATCGTGTCCGCGTTGTCGAACGTGCGCACAAAGAGGCGCCCGAGCCCATGCACCTGCACCCATTTGTCGGTCTCGTGGACGGTGCAGTACGGCTTGTCCTTGAAGCGTGGCTGAATCTCTTCGAACCAGAGCGGGTCAGCCTGCTTGTACGTCGGGCAGATCCACCCGACGTCGAGCGCGTGCGTCAGGATGCCGCGGTGCAGCCGGCGGAGGGGCGTGCCCTTGCCGTCCCAGCGGTCGATCGGCCCGTGGCCAAGCGTGGCACACTGGAGCGCGACGCGCGACTTGCCGCCGCGCCGGCCACCCTGGAGCAGCTTCCGCGGCTGCGGGTCCTCGATGATCGGCACCTGATGCGGAAGCGGCGCCGGAATCTCAATACGAACGTCAGCGCGACGCGCGCCCGGTGCAGTAGGGGGCGGCGCGTTGCTGGCGTGCTGATGGATGAGCGACTGCCACCGCGGAAGCTTCAGATAGCCTGCGGCGGTCGATGGCAAACCGAGAGCGGCACGATGGCGAAGTGCCGCGGATGCATTTCGTCCTCGGGCTCACGGGTGACGATCGCCACGCCTTCGATGTCGGCAACCACAGACAACACATCGCGCAGGAACTGCACGTCCGACATGAAGCCATCGAATGCGCCCTGGCTCTTGAACTCGATCAGCCGCTCACCATCGACAGCGCAGTACGGTGTCCCATCGTCGACGCATGCAGCGACGTAGCCGCGACCACCACGGAAACGCGCGTACCACACGCGCCCGTCAGCGAATGTGCCTTCCCACTGCGACGGAAACGCCCAGCACGTACGCTCGATCGACGCGACGCGCGGCTTCATCGCACGAGCTCGATCAGGGGCTTCGGCGGCTCCGGCTCAACGACCGCAATACCGCGGCGCCTGAGCTCGTCGGCGGT
>JADMIO010806492.1_pt1 | contig 45427 bp, 52 predicted proteins | sample 8958161 | NCBI WGS metagenome assembly JADMIO01 (sample SAMN16585339, study PRJNA669376) | soil metagenome | isolation source: Crop rotation soil | place: USA: Cullars Rotation, Alabama | collected 2011
CTTTCCCAGCGTTCATGCCACACCCGCCGCTTTCTTGATCGCTTCACGGATCCGGACATAGGTGCCGCAGCGACAGATGTTGCCGGCCATGGCGGCGTCGATGTCCTGGTCGTCGGGCTGGGGCGTCGCCGCCAGCAGCGCCGAGGCCGACATGATCTGTCCCGACTGGCAGTAGCCGCATTGCACCACTTCGAGATCGAGCCAGGCCTTCTGGATCCTGGCGCCGGCATCGGTCGCGCCGATGCCTTCGATCGTGGTGATCTTGGCCTCGGCGTCGATCGCGCCGACCGGCAGCTGGCAGGAGCGGACCGCCTCGCCGTCGACCTGCACCGTACAGGCGCCGCATTGGGCGATGCCGCAGCCGAACTTGGTGCCGGTCATTCCGAGCACGTCACGCAGCGCCCAGAGCAGCGGCGTGTCTTCGGCGACGTCGAGAGCCTTGGTCTCGCCGTTGATGTTGAGAGAGATCAATGTGGCCTCCGCAGCAGGTTATCGGGAGGACACCGGGCCAGGCAGGCGCGGCGCTAGACAACAGTTACTTGCATCATGATAGTCATCATCTATCCGACGCAAGTGTTTTTAAGTCGAGGCCATGGTGGCAAGTCCCAGCGCCGGCCTCAATCATACAAAGGTATCTCTGGTCGCCATCGCCGCGCGTTGTAAATCCATGTCAGCTCAATAAAGGCCATAACCGACGCGTGGCCTTGCCCGAGCGCCGCCCAGGGCTATGATGATGCGGGGGGATCGTGGACATGCTTCAGATTTCCGACGACCGGCTGCGGCGGCTGTACGCCTACTGGAATGAAAAAAGGGGCGACCGGCGGGTGCCGAGCCGCGCCGACATCGCGCCGGAAGAGATCACCGACATCCTGCCTTGGGTGCTGCTGATGGAGCGGATCGGCGAGCGGATCCGCTACCGCCTGGTCGGCGACGAGTTTCGCCAGATCTACGGCGATAAGCTGAGCGGCATGTACCTGGACGAGATCGATCTCGACCACATCACCGCGGCCTATATCGAGGAATATGCGCGCGCCGCCCGCGACCTGGTGCCGGTCGCGCGGAAATGGACCTTCACCAAGAACAGCGGGCGGCACCTCGATTACGAGCGGCTGATCCTGCCGCTCGCGCCCGACGACAAGACCGTCAACATGTACCTGACCGGGGCCGTGGGTTTCGGCTTCGGTTAAGGTTCCTCTGGAGCGACCGCCACCCGCGCGTCGCTGCCGGTCCCGCGTTTGTCGCTCTGCGACCCGGACTCGACCTTGGAATCGGGCGGCACCTGCGTGTGTTCGGGCGCAATTCCGTCCGCTTTCGCCGGATCCACCCATTCCCAGATCAAGTGACCGTCGACCAGTCTCCGGTAGTTCGCCTCGGGATGCGCCGGGTCGTCACTCGGCGGGATGACCCAGACGTCACCGTCCGGAACGGTGATGATGAGCGTGCTGCCCTCGGGGAACATCGTCGCGTAGACATTGCGCAAGTGCTGGTCGCGCTGTTCCGCAGTCTCACCCTTCCAGACGTCACCGGAAATCACCTTCCTGCCATGCGCTTCCTTCTTGATCTTCTTGGCGCCGTCCTTGTCGATATTGAGCACAGGCTTCGGCAGAGGTGCGGGATTCTGACCCTCCACGCTCGATTTCGTTATGCCCAGTCCCAAGACCTCTTCCGCACTCGGCATGGGCGGAGCCGGCGGATCGTCGGCGAAGGCCGCCGGCAACCATGCCAACAGGCCCACCAGCGCGAGCACCCAGGCCGACACCAGGAATCCTTGTGTGCGCATGTGCATCTAACCCTCCTTCCGCCCCCTTCACGAGGATGCGGGAAGCGCCGTCAGGTGCAAATAATGCAAACAGACTATGCCGGGGCTGCGCGCGACAGACGACAAAACGCCCGCGGGAAGCAATCCCCGCGGGCGTTGTTGCCCTAACCCGATACTCGGCTTGCGCTAAGCCGTGAGGCGGCCGTGGCAGTGCTTGTACTTCTTGCCGGAGCCGCAGGGGCATTCGGCGTTGCGGCCGAGCTGCGGCCAGGTCGCCGGATTGTTGGGATCGACGCCCGCCGGCAGGTCGGCCTTGGTGCGTGCGGCACCGTTGGTCGCCGGGCCTTGGGCGATCACCTGGCGGGCACCGGCACCCTGCGGTGAAGGTGCCGCGGCCGCGACTTGCACCGGCGCCGGCGCCGGCTCCTGCGTCCGGATCTCGACATGGGCCAGCAAGGTGGTGATCTGCTCGCGCAGGCGATCCAGCATCTGCTCGAACATCTCGAAGGCTTCGCGCTTGTACTCGTTCAAGGGATCGCGCTGGCCATAGGCGCGCAACCCGATGCCGTGGCGCAGATGGTCGAGCGACAGCAGATGCTCTTTCCAGTTCTGATCCAGGAGCTGCAGCAGCAGCGACTTCTCGATCGAGCGCATGACTTCCGGGCCGATGTTCGCGGCCTTCTCGGCCATCTTGCGATCGACTGCGTCCATGACGCGCTCGCGGATCGCCTCGTCGGCGATGCCCTCTTCCTTGGCCCATTCGACCACCGGAACGTCGATGGCGAAGATGCGCAACACTTCCTCGTGCAGGCCGGCGGCATCCCATTGCTCGGCGAAGGCCTTCTCCGGGATATGGGCGGAGATCAGCGCGTCCACCGTCTCCTTGCGCATGGTCGCGATCTCTTCCTTGAGCTCCTCGGCCGCCATCAGCTCGCGGCGCTGCTCGTAGATCACCTTGCGCTGATCGTTCATTACGTTGTCGAACTTCAGCAGGTTCTTTCGGATGTCGAAGTTGCGCGCCTCGACCTTCTGCTGCGCCTTCTCCAGCGCCTTCGAGACCCAGGGATGGACGATCGCCTCGCCCTCCTTCAGGCCCAGGCGCTGCAGCATGCTGTCCATGCGCGCCGGGGCGAAGATCCGCATCAGGTCGTCCTCGAGCGAGAGATAGAACTTGGAGCGGCCGGGATCACCCTGGCGGCCGGAACGGCCGCGGAGCTGGTTGTCGATGCGCCGGCTCTCATGGCGCTCGGTGCCGATGATGAACAGGCCGCCGGGGAAGGTCTCGGTCTTCTTCTTGGCCTCGTCGATAACCAGCACCTCGCCGGACTTCAGCACCTGTTCACGCTTGGCGGCGATGTCGGCCTTGATCTCCGCGATCTTGGCCTGGATCGCGGCGACGTCGGTCATGCCGGCGGTCTCGCGCTCGATCCGCATCTGCATGTTGCCGCCGAGCTGAATGTCGGTGCCGCGGCCGGCCATGTTGGTGGCGACCGTCACCATGCCCGGCACGCCGGCCTCGGCGATGATATGGGCTTCCTGCTCGTGGTAGCGGGCGTTCAGCACCGAATGCGGAATGCCTTTCTGCTTCAGGAGTGCGGCGAGCACTTCCGACTTCTCGATCGAGACCGTGCCGACCAGGACCGGCTGGCCGCGCTCGCGGGCCTTCTTGATCTCCTCGATGATCGCGTCGTACTTCTCGCGGGCACTCCGATAGACCTCGTCTTCCTCGTCCTCGCGGCTGACCGGCTTGTTGGTCGGGATCTCGATCACGTCGAGGCCGTAGATCTCGGAGAACTCCGGCGCCTCGGTCATGGCCGTGCCGGTCATGCCGGAAAGCTTCGGGAAGATGCGGAAGTAGTTCTGGTAGGTGATCGAGGCCAGCGTCTGGTTCTCGTTCTGAATCTCAACGCCTTCCTTGGCCTCGAGGGCTTGATGCAGCCCTTCGGAGTAGCGCCGGCCTTCCATCATGCGGCCGGTGAACTCGTCGATGATGACGACCTTGTTGTCCTTCACGACGTAGTCGACGTCGCGCGCGAACAGGTTGTGGGCACGCAGCGCCTGGTTGGCGTGATGCACCAGCGCAATGTTGGAGATGTCGTAGAGCGCGCCCTGCTTCAGCAGGCCGACGCCCCTCAGCAGCTGTTCGATATGTTCAGTACCTTCCTCGGTGAAGGCGACATGGCGCGACTTCTCGTCCTTCTCGAAATCGCTGGGCTTGATGTGCGCCATCAGCTTGTCGACCTTGTTGTAAAGGTCGGAGTTGTCCTCGGTCGGGCCGGAGATGATCAGCGGCGTGCGGGCTTCGTCGATCAGGATCGAATCGACCTCGTCCACGATGCCGTAGTTGAAGGGCCGCTGGACCATGTCCTCCAGGCGGAACTTCATGTTGTCGCGGAGGTAGTCGAAGCCGAACTCGTGGTTGGTGCCGTAGGTGATGTCGCAGGCATAGGCTTCGCGGCGCTGCGCATCGTTGAGCCCGTGCACGATCACGCCGACGGTCAGGCCGAGGAAGCGATAGACCTGGCCCATCCATTCGGAATCGCGCTTGGCGAGGTAGTCGTTGACGGTGACGACGTGGACGCCCTTGCCTTCGATCGCGTTCAGGTAAACCGGCAGCGTGGCGACCAGGGTCTTGCCTTCGCCGGTCTTCATCTCGGCGATCTTGCCCTGGTGCAGAACGACACCGCCCTTGATCTGCACGTCGAAGTGCCGCTGGCCGAGGGCGCGGAGCGCCGCCTCGCGCACGGTGGCGAAGGCATCGGGGAGGATGTCGTCCAGGGTCTCGCCCTTGGCCAGGCGCTCGCGCAGCCAAGCGGTGCGGGCTTTCAGCGCCTCGTCGTCCAGTTTCTGGACTTCCGGCTCCAGCGCGTTGACCGCCGCGACCGTGGAATTGAGAGACTTGATGAAACGGTCATTGGCGGACCCGAAGACCCGCTTGGCAATCGCCGCGAACATGTTCAGAAACCTTTGAATTTCCGCCTTATCTTGGGCAAACAGATATGTCTCCCCGGACCCCCTGTCAACGTGATCCGAAGTCACGGGAATCTCATCGATTTGCGTTGATTCGCTTGGATACTTTGGCCGGGTTTCCGCTTGTATCGGGTAAGGCGGTTCGGCATGATGCCGCCCGTTTGCGGCGGGAAACGCCGCCTTCCGGCCTCGATCTGGGAGTTTGAACCAGAGGCCGGACCCGCGAACCCCGGAACCAGGAAAGATCCCGGCTTATGCCTAATGTGTCGTTTCGCGCTGCCCTGCTGGCCGGCGCCGTTGCCTTCTCGACTGCTGGAATCGTTCTGACCGGCGGCCCCGCGGGTGCCCAGGACAACACCACCAACACCCAGACCACAACCCCCGCGCCGGATGCCAACGCCCCGGCGACCGAGACGCCGGCGGCTCCGGCCGAGGCCGCGCCCGCTGGGGCAGCGCCCACCGGCACCCCGGCGCCGACCGCCAACGGCGCGCCGACCCCGGCCGACCCGGCGGAAGTCGTTGCCAACGTCAACGGCAAGCCGATCACCCGTCAGGATGTTCTCAATTCCGCGTCCGACCTGCCGCCGCAGTATCAGGCGCAGATCGACAAGCTGTTCCCGCAGCTCCTCAATCGCCTGATCGGCATCCAGCTGGTCGCGGCCAAGGGCCGCGAGCTGGGCCTGGCCGACAGCCCCGAGGTGAAGCAGGCCGAGCAGGATGCGATCAGCCGGGTCTATATCCAGAAGATCGTCGCCGAGAAGGTCACCGACGAGGCGATCCAGAAGATCTATGACGAAGACTTGAAGACCCATCCGCCGCAGATCGAGATCCGCGCCAGCCACATCCTGGTGAAGACCGAGGAAGAGGCCAAGGAGATCATCAAGCAGCTCGAAGGCGGCGCCGACTTTGCGACCGTCGCCAAGGAGAAGTCGATCGACAAGGGCAGCGGCGAGAACGGCGGCGACTTGAGCTGGTTCACCAAGGACACCATGGTGAAGGAGTTCTCGGACGCGGCCTTCGCCATGCAGCGCGGCGATGTCAGCAAGGTTCCTGTGAAGAGCCAGTTCGGCTGGCACATCATCAAGATCACCGATTCCCGGATGCAGACCCCCGCCCCGCTCGAACAGCGCAAGGACGACATCCGCCAGGCCTTGGGCCAGGAAGCGGTGCACCAGGAAGTGCAGAGCCTGATCGGCGGCGCCAAGATCGAATACACCAAGGACGAGTACAAGCTGCCGCTTGCGCCGACCGGCCAGCCGTAAGGCGCAACACCGTTCCGGTCGGTCCAGGGATGCTCATTCGGGGGGATTGAGATGAGCCACAAGGCTTCGCCGTTGGCGCCGACCCATGCGCCGAAACTGCCGGCGTTGGCCGGCGTCCGCCTCGCCATCCGCGAATGCAACATTCGCTATAAGGGGCGGCCGGATGTGATGCTGATGGAGTTGGCCGCCGGCTCGACCATCGCCGGCGTGCTGACCCGCTCGCTCTCCCCCTCCGCCGCGGTCGATCTCTGCCGCAAGCATCTCAAGGGCGGCAAGGCGCGGGCGATCGTCGTCAACGCCGGCAATGCCAATGCCTTCACCGGCAAGCTCGGCAAACAGGCGGCGGAAGCCACTGTCGACGGTGCTGCGAAGACGCTCGGCTGCAGACGCGGCGAGATCTTCGTCGCCTCGACCGGCGTGATCGGCGAGCCGCTGCCGGCGGAGAAGATCACCGCCAATCTCGGCGCGCTGCAGAATGCGCTGACGGCGGACGCCTGGTCCGATGCCGCCGCGGCGATCATGACGACAGATACCTTTCCGAAGCTCGCGACCCGCGAGGCCAAGATCGGCGGCGTAACGGTCACGATCAACGGCATCTGCAAAGGCTCCGGCATGATCGCCCCGGACATGGCGACGATGCTGGCCTTCGTCGCGACCGATGCGAAGCTGCCAGCCGACATCCTGCGGACCCTGCTGGCCAAGAGCGCGGACAAATCGTTCAACTGCATCACCGTCGATGGCGACACCTCGACCAGCGATACGCTGCTGCTGGCGGCGACCGGGCAAGCCAAGAATCCGAAGCCGAAATCCGCCGGCGATCCAATCCTGAAGGAATTCCGCACCGCCCTCGATTCCCTGCTGACCGATCTCGCGGTCCAGGTGGTGATGGACGGCGAAGGCGCGGAAAAGCTGATCACCATCGACGTGACCGGCGCCGCCAGCGCCGCGGCCGCACGGCGCATCGGGCTTTCGATCGCCAATTCGCCGCTGGTGAAGACGGCGATTGCCGGCGAGGACGCGAATTGGGGCCGCATCGTCATGGCGGTCGGCAAGGCCGGCGAGAAGGCCGAGCGCGACAAGCTTGCGATCAAGATCGGCGGCGTGCTGATCGCCGCCAAAGGCCAGCGCGTCGCCAACTACGACGAAGCGCCGGTCGCCAAGCACATCAAGACCCGCGACATCAAGATCGAGGTCGATGTGGGTGTCGGCACGGGCAAGGCGCGGGTCTGGACCTGCGACCTCACCCACCGCTACATCGAGATCAATGCCGACTATCGCAGTTGAGCTGACGACCGAGCGGCTGCGCTTGCGGCCGCTCCATCCGGCCGACGCTCCCGCCATCGCCGAACAGGTCAACGACTGGGACGTGGTTCGCTACACGACCTCGATCCCGTTTCCCTATGACCGCGCCATGGCCGACGATTTCATCGCCAGCCAGCAGAAGCGCTGGGCCGCCTGGTCGGGCGATCGCGTCCCGGATGAGGAGGTCGCCTTCGTGATCGAACGCAACAGCGACCGGCGGCTGATCGGCTGCATCGGCCTGCAACCGGCCGAAACCGGGACCGGTCTCGAGTTCGGCTACTGGCTCGGCAAGCGCCATTGGGGCGAGGGCTATGCGACGGAGGCGGTCGGCCGGCTGGTGCGCTTCGGCTTCCTCGACCTCAATCTGCCGGAGATCTGGGGCGCCGCAGTGCCGACCAACGATGCCTCGCATCGGGTCATGGAGAAGAACGGCTTTGTCATCGTCGGCGCCGGCGAGCGCCCCTCCGAGGTCCGCGGCCATCCGCTGCCGGTGATCATCCGCAAGCTCACCCGCGCGCAATGGGCCGCGGCGCAGGCGACCACCGTCTGATGACCGAATCCGGTCTGCCGATCCTGACCGTCGTCGCCGTTGCATTGGTCGACGTGGACGGACGCGTGCTGCTGGCACAGCGCCCGGAGGGCAAGGCGATGGCCGGGCTCTGGGAGTTTCCGGGCGGCAAGATCCATGCGGGCGAGAGTCCGGAAGCGGCGCTCATTCGCGAGCTCAAGGAAGAAATCGATATCGATGTGACGGAAGCCTGCCTGGCACCCTTCACCTTCGCCTCGCATCGCTATGAGAAATTTCATCTGCTCATGCCGCTCTATGTCTGCCGACGCTGGAAGGGCGTGATGCGGCCACGCGAGGGTCAGGCCCTCACCTGGGTCCGGCCGGAGAAGCTCGGCGACTATCCGATGCCGCCGGCGGACAAGCCGCTGATTGCAATGCTCCAGGACCTGCTGTGAGCCAGCTTAGACTTTGGTGACCAAGCGCAAGCTTGGGTGAGCAAGCTCACTGTTGCGTAAAGTCGGTCAGCTTTATGTGGATGTTCCCACATCAAAGGAGATCGACAGATCATGCATTCCCGATTGGTTTTGGCCCTTGGATCCGCGGCTTGGCTGATCACGGCCAATCTGGCCTCTGCCGAGGAGATCGGCACCGGCATGGGCAATTCCAACAATGGCACCCAGTCCGACGTCTCCAGCGGCAACGAAGACTCGATGCCGACCGACATCAGCAACGGTGTCGAGTATCGCCGCAACGATCGCTCGGGCGAGAGCTCCCGCACCGGTCGAAGCGACCAGCCTTCCGCCGGCGCGCGCGGCCAGTCCGATTCGTCGGGCGGCGGTGAAGGTGGCGAGGGCGGTGGCGGTGAAGGCGGCGGCGAAGTCGACTAAGCCACCGGACTAAGATCACCGGCGCGGTTCACAGGCTGCGCCGCGCCGGCGATTTCCCAACAGTTGCATCAGTCCCTGTGATCGGCGTCACGCCGGTTGGTTGAACATGTGCGGGGCGTCACTCGACCCATTACCTCGGGGCGCGTATTGATCGCCGCGTTCATAGAAAACTAACCTTATCCAGGAGACCTCTCGATGCGTACTCAGATCATCGCCGCGGTCGCGGCCGCTTTCACTGCAGCCATCAGCAGCGCGGCGCTCGCCAGTGACGCCGGCGTGGTGGAGACCGTCGCAGAGACCGCGTACGGCACCGCGCCCAGCCAGACCAAGACCGTGAAGCACGCCGGCGATGTGGTCCAGCATCGCGAGCTGCTGGAAACCTCGAAGTCCGGCGGCCTGAAGGTGAAGTTCACCGACGGCTCGAAGCTCGACCTCGGTGCCGACAGCAAGGTCTTCGTCGTCGCCTATGTCTACAAGCCGGAGCAGTCGATCGCGAACGCCATCGTCTCGCTGCCGTCCGGCAAGATGCACTACCTGACCGGTGCGATGCCGCGGAACCACACCACGATCTATACGCCGACCGCGACCATGCAGCTCAACGGCGCCGACATCACCGTTGCTGTGAATGAGCGCGGCAACACCCATCTGATGGTGGATGAAGGCGTCGTCACCGTTCGTTCCCGCACCACCGGCGAGGAGCTGGTGTATAATGCGGGCGAGAGCGTGGACATCACGCCCGCCGGCGTCACCACCAGCACCGCGGAGCTGCAGTAACCGAAGTGGTGCCGCAGGGCACCGAACCGGCTATTCGGGCGCGGCACACAAGCGGTTGTTCGCGCCCGGTTGCCGATCGTGACCAAGATCACTCGACGGAAAGCCGCACCCCTTCTAACTCAGCGGCCATCACGTCGGAGAATCAGAAGGTCCAAGGGGAGTTAAGGTCATGCGCTCGATCCACACCGTCATCGCCACCATCCTGTTCGGCGCAACCACGATTGCGGTCGCGTATGGCGCGGCATCGACCACACCGGTGGGCGACGTCGAGCTGGTCAAGGACGAAGCCTTCGGCACGCCGCCGGCCGCCGCTCGCGAAGCCAAGCGCCGCGGCGACGGTGTCGTCTATCAGGAAACTCTGGAGACACTGCGCAAGAGCGGCATGCTGGTGAAGTTCAACGACGGCTCGAAGCTGACCCTGGGCGAGAACAGCACGGTGCTGGTCGACAACTTCATCTACGCCCCCGGCGACGCGAACAGCAAGGCGCTGATCTCGATCCCGACCGGGGCGCTCCGCTACGTGACCGGTGCGATGCCCAAGGGCCAGACCACGATCGACACGCCGACCGCGACCATGGTGCTGCGCGGCACCAACGTCAAAATCCTGACCGACGACACCAGCACCCTGCTGGTCGTCGATGAAGGCAGCGTCAGCGTCCACAACAAGCAGACCGGAGAAGACACGGTCGTCGAGGAAGGCGACAGCCTGCAGATCAGCAGCACCGGCTTCGGCGCGACCGACGAGGACCAGACCGGCGACCCGGCCGTCGATGATGGAATCACGCCGCCGACCCAAAACGGCAGCAACAAGGGTACCCCCGAGCAGCGGCGCGGGGACGGCAGTCAGCGCAGCGAGCCGACCCGGAGCACGCCGAGCCGCAGCAACAACAACAACAGCACCGGCGGCAGCGCCCCGGGCTAAGCCGGAATTGCAGCAAACGGCCGGGCCGGGCTGATCTCGATCAAGCCCGGTCCTTCGCCGCGACTGGAGTTGATGCATTGATTTGAGCATGCGCCTTCGCCCTGAAGGCGTGGAGACAAAAAAGCCGGCCCGAAATCGCGGCCGATTGTGACTGGGGAGTCAAAGAGTTGGAAAAGACTTGGAAGGTCGCCGCGACCGTCGCGGCGATGAGTGTTCTGTTGCGCGCCGGGATCGCCGACGCGATGGATGTCGGCGCGCTGGAGGAAGTCCGCCAAAACGTCTACGGCGTGCCGCAGCAAGGGGCGGAATCGGCGAAGCACCGGGGCGACCCGGTGGCGTTTCAGGAAACGCTTCAGACCCTGGACGAGAGCAGCGCGCTCATCCGCTTCATCGACGATTCGAAGCTCAGCCTCGGCGCCAAATCGAAGGTGCTGATCGACGAGTTCGTGTTCGACCCGGAGCACGCCAAGGGCAACGCCCTGCTCGAGATCTCGGTCGGAACGTTGCGATTCGTCACCGGGGAGATGCCGAAGGGCGGCGTCGTCATCAAGACGCCGACCGCGACGCTCACGCTGCGCGGCACCGACGTGGTCGTCCATGTCCATCCGGACGGCACCACCGACACAACCGTCTATGACGGCAAGGTCGAGGCGCAGAACTTGCTCACCAATGAGGTGACCAACATGCTGCCCGGCGAAGGCTCGACCATCGGCCAGGGCGGCACGACCAGCTACAAGACCGACGAAAAGCCGAGCCTGAGCACCGCCAGCGCCAACAGCCATGGCAATGACGTGCCCGAGCACCGCCGCGGCGACACTCCCGCAGCGGAACGGCCAACCACCGAAAGAACGTCTGACGGCGACGCCAGCGGCGATGACAGCGGCGGGGACGACGGCGGCTGCAACTGCATCTGACCGCCAATCAGCGTTAAGGCGGCGGCAGGCGCTGGACCCTCGTCCTAAGAGCCCGTAAGGTAGCGGACGGATCCGACCGGGAGACGATCCTTGCGCAGACATTCGGAGCTTGCCGCAGCCATAGCGGCGCTATCCATTCTGCTCGGCACGACCGCCGTGGAAGCGGCGGAGGTCGGTGCGGTGGCGGAGGTCCAGCGCACCGTCTACGGCGTGCCGCCGCAAGGCAGCCAGTCGGTCAAGCGCGCGGGCGATTTCGTGGTCTTCCAGGAACAGCTGGAGACCGTCGAGAACAGTGCCACGTTGATCCGCTTCATCGATGATTCGACCCTCGCCATCGGCGCCAATTCCAAGGTCCTGATCGACACCTTCGTGTTCGATCCGACGAAGGCGGAGGGCAATGCGCTGATCAACATCTCGGTCGGCACGTTGCGCTTCGTCACCGGCCAGATGCCCAAGGGCAAGACCGTCATCAAGACCCCGACCGCGACCTTGGTCCTGCGCGGCACCGCTGTGACCGTGCATGTGCATCCGGATGGCACCACCGACACGACGGTCGACGAAGGCGGAGTCGATGGCCATAACGATGTCGCGAACACCGACATGAATATCGAGGAAGGCGAGGGCGGCACCTTCGGCCATGGCGGCAATGGCGGTTTCAACGGCAGCAATCCGCCCACCGATCCCAACACCGACAACGACAAGAGCGGTCCACCCGAGCAGCGCCGCGCCGGCAAGGACGGTGAAATCAGCAGCAGCGGCCCGTCGAACTCGAGCTTCTCTCCGGGTCTTTAGAGCCGGCGTCAATCCCGCGGCGGCCGCAGGGCCTCGCCGAGATTGACCTTGCCGCTGCCGCGGCGCGCCGGCTGCTGCTGGGATTCATGCGGCGCCCAGCCGGTCAGGAAGATCAGCCGGAAGCTCGCCGGGATCCTTCCGTCCGCATTCGCGAATTTCTCCTGATAGAGCGCCGCCGCGCGGGCGATTACGGCGCGCCGCGTCGGGCGCTTCAACCGGGCGTCGAGGATGTTGGCCTCGCCCATGGCCCGGAGATCGGCGAGCAACGGCATCATCCCGGCATAGGTCACGGTCACCGTCTCGACATCGGCGACCGGCAGCGCGAAGCCCGCGCGCTGCAGCAAGCCGGCCGCGTCGCGGAGATCGGCGAAGGGTGAGACGCGGGCGCTGGCGCCACCGGTTTCGGCGATCTCCGCCTCCATCAGCACGGTCCGCAATTCGCCGAGCGTCCCGGCGCCGAACAGCGCGCCGAGGAAAAGACCGTCGGGCTTCAGCACTTGCCTAACCTGCGCCAGCGCGCCTGGGAGATCGTTGGTCCAGTGCAGCGAGAGATTGGCGAGAACCAGGTCGAAACTCTCCGGCGCGAACGGCAGCGCTTCCTCATCGAGCTGCAGCACCCGACCGCCCGCCTGCCGCAGCAGCCCCAATGAGAGGTCGCCCTGGATCAAAGTCTCGATCCCACCGCGGCCTTGCAGCAAGCGGCCCAGCAATCCGTCGCGGCTGCCGAGATCGAGCGCCAGGGGAAAGCGCCGCGTCACGTCATCCAGCCGGTCGAGCATCCGTTCGCCGGATTCCGCGAACAGGAAATCGCGCTTGGGATCGGTAATCCCAGCGATGCGCTCACGCCGGTGCCGCAACAGGATGCGGTCGAAGATCTTGGGCGGGGTCGCGGGCGCGCTCATCACGGCAGTACTAGAGCATCGTCCGCCGGCCCGCTAGACTGGCGCCATGCTGCAGAGCCCCATCCTGGCGCGTTGGGGGCGCCTTTCCGGCCGCGTCTCCCGCACCGTGCTCGATGCGGTGCTGCCGCCGCGTTGTCTCAAATGCGGTGACATCCTGAGCGCGGCGCAGGGCCTCTGCCCGGATTGCTGGCGCAAGCTCACCTGGCTCGGCGCGCCCTGCTGTGCCTGCTGCGGTCAGCCCTTCCCCTTCGATGCCGGCGAAGGCTCGCTCTGTGGCGCCTGCCTGCAGAAGCGCCCGGCCTATGATCGCGCCCGTGCGGTCTTCCGTTATGACGACGAGAGCCGCGACCTGGTCATCGGCTTGAAGCATGCCGACCGCACCGAGACCGTGCCCGCGCTCGCCGGCTGGATGTCGCGCGCCGGCGCCGGTTTGCTGGAATCGACGGAGCTGATCGTGCCGGTGCCCCTGCACTGGACCCGGCTCGCCACCCGCCGATTCAATCAGGCCGCGCTGCTCGCCCAGGCGATCGGCCGGACGGCCGGGTTGCCGGTCTTGCCCCAGGCGCTCTGCCGGCGGCGGGCCACGCGGAGCCAGGGCCATCTCGGGCGGCTCGCCCGATTGCGCAATGTGAAGGGCGCGATCGCGGTCGCCGAGCGCCAGGCGACGGCCGTCACCAATCGGCGCATTTTGCTGATCGACGACGTGATCACCACGGGTGCCACCGTCGAGTCGGCTGCTAAGGCCTTGATTTCGGCCGGGGCTCGGAACGTCGATGTGCTCGCCCTGGCAAAGGTCGTTCGGGCCGATTGAGGTGGCGAAGCCTTGCCAAAATGGACAGGAGAGGCGATCTATTAAGGAGCCCCGTGGGAGGGTTGGTCCCACCCCAATGGTGTGAAATGGCCAAAGTCGAAATCTATACGACCATGATTTGCCCTTACTGCTACCGGGCGAAACGTCTGCTGGACGAACGTCAGGTGCCGTATGAGGAGATCGACGTCATGGCGGATTCCAAACGCCGGACGGAGATGGTGCAGCGGGCCGGCGGCCGGACTTCGGTGCCGCAGATCTTCATCAACGGCCAGCACGTCGGCGGCAGCGACGATTTATACGCGCTTGACCGTGCCGGGGGTCTCGCCCCCATGCTGGCGCAACCGGCCGCGGAGTAACGCGACCGCAAATCTGGGAGTTCTTGCGTGAATGACGCCGCGGTGAAATTCGCCTGCGTGCAGATGACGGCCGGCCCCGAAGTCGGCCCGAATCTCGAGGCCGCTGCGGCGCTGATCCGCGAAGCCGCCGCCGGCGGCGCCAAGTTCATCTTCACGCCCGAGAACACCAGCATCATCGAGCCCAACCGCGAATTGGCGCTCGCGAAGTCGTTCACCCAGGACGAACACCCGGGCCTGCCGTTCTTTTCGAAGCTCGCCCAGGAGCTCGGTGTCTGGCTGCTGGTCGGTTCGATGCCGATCCGGGTCGAGCCGGAGCGACTCGCCAACCGGAGCTTCCTGATCGACGACCAGGGCCGGATCATCACCCATTACGACAAGATCCATCTGTTCGATGTCGATCTGCCGAACGGCGAGGTCTATCGGGAATCCGAACGCATCCGGGCCGGCGCGCAGGCCGTGCTGGCGCCCACCCCTTGGGGCGGTCTCGGGATGACGGTCTGCTACGACCTCCGCTTCCCGCAGCTCTATCGCGATCTCGCCCATGCCGGCGCCTCGCTCATCAGCATTCCCGCCGCCTTCACCGTACCGACCGGTGAGGCGCATTGGCATGTCCTGCTGCGCGCGCGGGCGATTGAGACCGGTGCCTTCGTCTTCGCCCCCGCGCAATGTGGCCAACATGCCGGTGGCCGGCGCACTTATGGCCATTCGCTGATCATCGCCCCCTGGGGCGAGATTCTGGCCGAGGCCGGGGACGCGCCCGGCACTATTGCAACCGTAATCGATTTTTCGCAGGTTGCCGCCGCGCGGAGCATGATACCGTCGCTCCGCCATGATAGGGACTATGCACGGCCGCAGCCTCTGTTACGCGTCGCCGGCGAATAAAGTCCCCAACAAGATTTCATCGCAGCATCACAAAGCAGAAGGAGGACACCATGGCCCTGCAACTCGGCGATATCGCCCCTGACTTCGAGCAGGATTCGACCGAAGGCAAGATCAAGTTCCATGAATATCTCGGCAACGGCTGGGGCATTCTGTTCTCGCACCCGAAGGACTTCACCCCGGTCTGCACCACCGAGCTCGGCGAGGTGGCGCGCCTGAAGCCGGAGTTCGAGAAGCGCAACACCAAGGTGGTCGGTCTTTCCGTGGATCCGCTGGCGGATCACAAGGCCTGGGCCGGCGACATCAAGGAAACCCAGGGCCATGCCCTCAATTTCCCGCTGCTCGCCGATCCCGACCGCAAGGTCTCGAACCTCTATGGGATGATCCATCCGAACGCCAACGACACCCTGACCGTCCGCTCGGTCTTCGTGGTCGGCCCGGACAAGAAGATCAAATTGATCATCACCTATCCGGCCTCGACCGGCCGCAACTTCGAGGAAATCCTGCGCGTGCTGGACTCGCTGCAGCTGACCGCGAACTACAAGGTGGCGACGCCGGTCAACTGGAAGCATGGCGAAGACTGCATCATCGTGCCGGCGGTCAGCGACGCCGACGCCGACAAGCTCTTCCCCAAGGGCTACAAGAAGATCAAGCCGTACCTGCGCACCACCAAGCAGCCGAACCTGTAAGAGCGCAGATCGGAGAGAGTCTTCGACCCCTCACCCTGTCCCTCTCCCGCAAGGGGAGAGGGAACGCTGTGACGATAGCCCTCAATAAGCTTTCTCGGCGTGCAGCGAAAAGAATCCCCCTCTCCCCTTGCGGGAGAGGGTTGGGGTGAGGGGTCGACGTGACCTCTCCTACTTCTCCACCGAAATCGAATCCCCCAACGCCACGCGTCCGGGCTTCGACACTTTCGCGTAGATGCCGGCGTTGGTGTTGTTCTCCAGCATCACCGTGTGGAGTATCTTGGGATCGCTCGGCAGATCGCCTTGCGCGCGCGTGGTGAGCGCACAGCGCTTGCAGTCCTCGGTGCCTTCGAGCACCGCGCCGGATGAAGCCTTGATCAGCTGGCCGAGCCAGGGCTGCTCGATGAATCCGACCTGATCGCCGCAATCCAGCACCATGTTCGGCCGGAACCGCTCCGGCGCGAAGTCGCCTTCCGAGTGGCTCGCGCGCAACCGCCGCAGCGTTGCTGTGGTCAGCAGATGGCATGAGGCCATGCGATAGCGCCGCTCCGCCTTCACCCCGTCCTTGCCGCGCAGCTCGACGGCACGGCCCAACCGATCCGACAGCACGCGATCAACGCCGGGATCGTCGCTGACCACATGCGCCCCATCGGGAAAGCGGATTTCCACCTTCGGCGTTTCGGCGTCGACCAGCGCCGCATCCCAGGTGATCAGCGGCAGCCAGGCGCGTTTCGCCATGGAGGCCCCGACCATGCCGCCGGTCTCGACATCGCGGATGCCGAACCAGCGGTCGAGCCGCAGGCCATCCGCGGCGAAGTCGAGCGATTCGACTTTCTGTCCGCGCAGCGATTGCACGGGATAGAGCCAGAGTGCGGAAACCTGCATCGCAATCACCTCAAGGCATCAAGCGCAGCACGCGGGTCACGCGCAGCTCGCGGTCTTCCAATTCGCGCGACGTGGGCACGTCATAACGCGCCACCTCGACCAGGCCCTGGGCCGGCAAATAGGCCCGGCCGGGATCGCCCATCAGCACGGTGACACCGGAACCCGCCAGCGCCCGCAGCCAGGGTATGACCCGATCGGCCATCGGCCGCTCATAGCACACGTCCCCCGCCAGCACGACATCCCAGCCCTCGTTATGGCCGATCAGATCGTGGCGCAGCACGTCGATGGTGATCTTGTTCGCCGCCGCGTTGAGCAGGATCGCCTCGATGGCAAAGTCATCGATCTCGTTGGCCTGGACCTTCTCGGCACCCGCCATCTTCGCACCGATCGTCGAGAGACCGCTGCCCGCGGCGAAATCCAGCACGCGCTTCCCCCGCACCCATTGCGGTTGATCGAGCAGAAAGCGCGTCAGCGCCTGACCGCCGGGCCAGGCGAAAGCCCAGTAGGGCGGCGGCAGGTTGTTGGCTTCCAGCGTCGCCTCGGTCGCTTCCCAGATCGGCGTGATCTCGGTCGCGAGATGCAGCTGGATCTCCGGCGTCAGCGGCGGCGTTGCGAGGGTGGTCTGCGCTTGGATGAAGCTGCGCCGTTGTTCCGGCGTAGACGGTGAAACGCTCACTGCATCAGCTTGGCGATGACGAGCCCGGCGAGCAGGATCCAGCCGATGTATCTATTGCTGTAGAACTTGGTCTTGCAGTCCTGCGGATCGTCGAAATTGCAGCTGACCGCCTGCCAGCCGAGATGCACGGCGACGCCGATCACGCCGAGCTTCGCCACCCAGCCGAGTTGCGCGGTCATCACCGTCAGCATCAGCAGCAGGATGGTCGCGATCGCGAAGCCGGTGAGCCAGCTGCGCGTCTTATCGCCGAAATAGCGCGCGGTGGATTTGACGCCGATCAGCGCGTCGTCCTCTTTGTCCTGGTGCGCGTAAATGGTGTCGTAGAACAGGGTCCAGAAGAAGCCGGCGGCGTAAAGCAGCACCGGCGGCCAGGTGAGCGTGTTGGTGACCGCCGCATAGCCCAGCAGCGCGCCCCAGTTGAAGGTGAGGCCGAGGAAGGCCTGCGGCCACCAGGTGATCCGCTTCATGAAGGGATAGGCAACCACCAGCAGCAGCGACAAAACGCCGAGCTTGATCGCCAGCGGCTCCAGCTGCAGCAGGATGATGAAGGCGACCGCCAGCTGCAGCACCAGGAACACCAGGGCCTGCTGCAGGCTCAAAGCGCCGGAGGCGAGCGGCCTTGTGGCCGTGCGCGCCACCTGCTTGTCGAAGTCGCGGTCGACGATGTCGTTTATGGTGCAACCGGCGCCGCGCATCACCAGCGCACCGATCGCGAACAGCACCATGACGTATCCGTCCGGAAGCTGACCGGGTGTGGCGGCGAGCGCCAGGGACCACCAGCCGGGGAACAGCAGCAGCCAGGTGCCGATCGGCCGGTCGACTCGGGCCAGGCGCAGATAAGGCCGGATCCCCGCGGGGACATGCCGGTCGATCCAGTCGCCGGCTTGAATGTCGGTGGCACTGCTCATAGTTTGCGGGACCTTAGTGGTTGGGCCGGGGCCTCACAACAATGATTCCGAGACTCTTCGTCGCGGAGCACCTGCAGAAAAGCGCGCGGTTCCAGGCCGACGAACGCGCCGCGCATTACCTCGTCAACGTGCTGCGCCGGGGCAGCGACGATCCGGTGCTGCTGTTCAACGGGCGTGACGGCGAGTATCGCGGCCGTATCGCCGAGGCGCAGAAGCGGCGCCTGGTTCTGGAGGCGCTGGAACGGACGCGCGAACAGGAATCGGAGCCCGATCTCTGGCTTTGCTTTGCGCCGTTGAAGAAGGACGCCGTGGATTTCCTGGTCGAGAAAGGCACCGAGCTTGGGGTCGCGCGGTTCCAGCCGGTCCTGACCCAGCACACCGCCAGCAACCGGATCAACCAGAGCCGGCTCAGCGTGGTCGCGACCGAGGCGGCCGAGCAATCCGAACGGCTGACCGTGCCGGAAGTGCTCGAGCCGATCAGCCTGGAAGTCCTGCGCACCGGCTGGCCGAAGGACCGGCATCTGCTGATCTGCGCCGAGGCCGGCGCCGCGACGCCGATTGCCGAGGCGTTAACAGCGCTCACATCCGATGTTAGATTACCTCACAAGTACGCCGTCCTGATCGGTCCTGAGGGAGGATTTCAGGACGATGAGCTTGACCGGCTGAAAAAACTGCCCTTTGTTACGCCCGTTGGGCTGGGGCCTCGCATTTTGCGCGCCGAGACGGCTGCTTTGGCGGCGTTGGCGGCGTTTCAGGCGATCCTCGGCGACGGCGCGAAACGGCCGCCCAGACCGTAAGGCGCCCCGACAGCGGGGGTTGGGCAAGCACCGGATCGGGTGGCTTGCCTGTTAGAATTTTTCCAAGGAGCACGGCTTGTCGGCACCACCGAAGTCTCAGGGCGAGCCCATCACGTCCAAAGCCCAGCTCGTCGAGTATTTCTCGTCGGGTTCGAAGCCGAAGTCTGCCTGGCGCATCGGCACCGAGCACGAGAAGTTCGTCTTCGACACCAAGACCCTCAAACCGATCCCCTATGAAGGCCCGAACGGCATCGGCGTCATCCTCAAGAGTCTCACCCGCTTCGGCTGGGAGGCGATCGAGGAGAACGGCAAGATCATCGCGCTGGCCAAAGATGGCTGCAGCGTGAGCCTCGAGCCCGGCGGCCAATTCGAACTCTCGGGTGCGCCGGTCGAATCGATCCACCAGACCTGCGCCGAAGTCGGCAACCATCTCTCCCAGGTGAAGGCGATCGGCGCTGAGCTCGGCGTCGGCTTCCTCGGCATGGGCTTCCGGCCGAAATGGCCGCGCAGCGACACGCCCTGGATGCCGCGCAACCGCTACCAGATCATGCGCGACTACATGCCGAAGGTGGGCTCCCTCGGCATCGACATGATGACCCGCACCTGCACGGTGCAGGTCAATCTCGATTTCTCCGACGAAGCCGACATGGTGAAGAAGCTGCGCGTCAGTCTGGCGCTGCAGCCGGTGGCGACCGCACTATTCGCGGATTCGCCCTTCACCGAAGGCAAGCCCAACGGCTTCATGAGCTATCGCGCGAATATCTGGACCGACACCGATCCCGATCGCACCGGGCCCCTGCCCTTCGCCTTCGAGGACGGCATGGGCTTCGAGCGCTATGCCGACTATCTCCTCGATGTGCCGATGTACTTCGTCTATCGCGACGGTCAGTACATCGACGCAAGCGGCCAGTCGTTCCGTGATTTCCTGAAAGGAAAGCTGCCCGCACTGCCCGGCGAGATGCCGACCACCGCCGATTGGTCGGATCACGCGACCACCGCCTTCCCGGAAGTGCGCTTGAAGAAGTTCCTGGAGATGCGCGGCGCCGATGGCGGTCCCTGGGACCGGCTCTGCGCCCTGCCCGCGCTCTTCGTCGGCCTGCTCTATGACCAGGCCGCGCTCGACGCCGCCTGGGACCTGGTCAAGAACTGGACGGCGGAAGACCGCGCGAATTTGAAGGCTGCCGTGCCGACGCAGGCCCTCAAGGCCAAGTTCGGCAAGGGCACCGTCCGCGACCTCGCGCTCGAGACCCTGAAGATCGCCCGCCACGGCCTCAACGCCCGCAAGGCCGGCGACCTCGCCGGCACCGACGAGAGCGGATTCCTGAACGTGCTGCAGACCATCGCCGATTCCGGCGAATGCCCGGCCGAGGAGAAGCTGAAGCTCTTCCACGGCAAATGGGGCGGCTCGGTCGATCCGGTCTATTCGGAATTCGCGTATTAAACTCGATACCTCCACTTAAAGACTCGTCATGCCAAGGCTTGGCCTTGGGGTGACGAGCGAGGTTTATGCGGTAGCGAGCCAAGCAGGCGCGCAGCCCGACCGCGGAGGCCGACCATCCACGAGTTTGCGTCAGGGAACGCTTTCTTTCCGATGCGGGCCGTACTCCGCTCCGGCAAGCCAACTCGTGGATGGTCCGCCTTCGCGGACCATGACGAAGAAAAAGAACCGTCAGTTCTTGCAGTCGATCAGCTCTTTCTCCGAGATCGAGAACACCTTCCCCTCCTCGACCGTGATGTTCTTGGCCGTGCAGGCGCGGCCGGTGACGTCGTGGATCTTGGCGTCGTAGCTGCCGCTCTTGACGCCGGTGACCTGCAGGCGCTCGTCGGCTTCCACCGACTTGTCGTCATCCTGGAGGCAGAGGTTCTCGCCGAACGCGGCGCTGCCCGCCGGCGCCAGCTGGAGACTGTCGATCTCCGCATGGGTCAGGTTCCAGAAGCGGGTTCCCTTGGCGGCGTATGCCGTGCCGGCGGCGGCCACCAGCATCACCGCGAAGACCGAAATCGCAATGCGCATCATGTTCTCCCTCACTTGATCGCAACGCCCCAGGGCAGCTCGCCCACCGGGATCGACTTCACGACTTTCAGCTTCTCCACATCGATCACCGAAACGTCGTTGGATTCGCCATTGGCGCTGAGCAATAGCTTGGCGTCCGGGGTCAAGGCGAGCTGCCAGACCCGTTGACCGACCAGCAGATAGTCCTTCACTTCGAATGTGGCCGCATCGACGACCGCGACGCGGTTCGCCGGCCCAAGCGCCACGAAGACTGTCTTGCCGTCGGGCGTAATGGAGATGCCGACCGGCTGCAGCGTCTCCTTGCGGATGCCCTGCACCGCGAACTCGATCTTGTGCAGGATCTTGCGGGTCGCGACGTCGATCACCGCGACCGTGCCGCCGACCTCGGACGAGACCCAGACCTTGGAACCGTCCGGCGTGAAGCGGGCGAAACGCGGGCGCGTATCGACCAGCACGCTGTCCACCACTTCCAACGTCGACGTGTCGATGAAATGCGCCATGCTGGTGGTCTCGGAGGTGTTCACCAGCCATTTGCCGTCGGGGCTGACACCCATGCCCTCGGGCTCGGTGCCGACCGGAATCTCGGCGGCGACGTCGCCGCTGTCGGTGTCGAGCACCGTCACCATGTTGTTGTCCTCGTTGGCGACGAACAGCGTCTTGCCGTCGGGCGAGAGGGTGAAGAGCTCCGGATCCGGGCCGCTGTTCAGCGTGCGCGTCACCTTCAGCGTCTCGGTGTCCAGCACCTCGATGTGATCGGCGTCGCTGGTGCAGATATAGACCTGCTTGTTGTCCCCGCTCATGATGATGCCGCGCGGACGCTCGCCCACTTCGACGGTCGCGGTGACCTCCATCTTGTCGAGGTCGATCACGCTGACCGTGTTGCCCTTCTCATTGGAGACATAGGCGGTGTAGGCCCAGGCGTTGTGCGACAGCAGCGCCAAAGCAGTCGCCGCACCGGTCATGATCCACAGAGAACGCATCACCTTAACCCCTTCATCCCAAAGTATGATTTCACTGTTTCCACGCCCGCGATCGGTGCAGGCGACTATGAGCCGCGCGATTGCACCGGCGCAAATTCCATTAGTCCCGAGCGCCGCGGGACTTTTTCCCGAGGCTTTCGGCACACGGGCGTTTTACTCTTCTGCGATCTCATCTCGAGGACAGACCCATGCGAAGCCTCGCCCGACTGCAGTCGATCCGCGCGCGCCTGATCCTGATCCCGCTGCTGATCTTGCCGGCGATGCTGGCCTTCGCCGTCACGATCCTGCTTTCGGGCGCCGGCGAGCGCATCGCCGAGGAGACCCGCTCCGGCATGCAGACCGGGCGCGTGCTGGTGGCCTATTCCCTGCGCACGATCGGCAACACGCCGAATCCGGATGCGGAGATCCGGCATCTCATGGGCAACCTCGCCAACGTGCGCCATGTGCAGTTCATCTATGTGCCCGGGGCAGCCGTGAGCGGCACGGCGCCGCTGCTCCACGCCGAGCCGCCGCGCGTCGAGGCGCCGGATTGGTTTGTGGGCCTCTTTCACAGCGACCGGCCGGTCGAGACCTACCCGGTCACCATCCAAGGGACGCGGCGCGGCGAGGTCATCGTGGTCGGCAACCCGCTCGACGAGATTGGCGAAGTCTGGTCGGAGCTGCTCTTCCTGGTCGGTCTGCTGGCCGGCGCCTCGCTGTTGATCCTGGTTGCCTTGCTCTGGACCGCGCGGCTGGTGGCGCGGCCGATGCAGGCGCTCTCGAGCGGCATCGACCGGTTGGGCCGCGGCGAGTTCGCGCCGATCGGCCGCTCCCGCATCTCCGAGCTGCAAAGGATCGGCGAAAAGTTCAACACTTTGGCGCAGTCGCTCCACCAGGCGCAGAACGACAACCGCCTGCTGATCGACAAGCTGATCATGGTGCAGGAATCCGAACGGCGCGAGATCGCCCGCGAACTGCACGACGATTTCGGCGCGACCCTGTTCAGCATCCGCACCGAGCTCGCCTTGATCCGGGACACCAGCGATCCCGGGAAGATCGTCCAGCACACCGAAGCCATGGCCGGGATGATCGACGACATCCAGAAGCAGAATTATCGCATGCTGGACCGCCTGCGCCCCGGCTCGTTGGCGCATGCGAGACTGAGCGAGTCGATCGGCGATCTGGTGGATGCCTGGGCTGAGCGGCATCGCGGCATCACCTGGCTGCTCAACATCGAGGAAGAGATCGATGGTGCCGGCGAGGAAGCGGCGCTCACCGTCTACCGCATGGTGCAGGAAGGCCTGGTCAACGCGCTCCGCCATGCCAAGGCGGAAAGCGTCGAAGTGTCGCTCGCGCTCCGGGACGGCGATCTCATCGTCTCGATCCGCGATGACGGCGCCGGATTGCCGGCGAATTTCCACATGGGCTTCGGCCTGCTCGGCATGGGCGAGCGCGTGCGCCGGCTGGGCGGAAGACTCACGGTCGCGAACGGCGCCGAAGGCGGCACGCTCATCGAAGCGACGATCCCCTGGCGGACAACGCGATCCGGTGTGTTGGCTGCATCGGCCTCTGAAATACCGATCATGAATGCGGTGCTGGCGCATGCCTGAGAGCACATGCATTCTTTTGATCGAGGATCATCCGCTGATCCGCGCGGGGGTCCGGCGCCTGCTGGCCCAGCGCCAGAGTTTCGAAGTGCTGGAAGCCGAACGCGGCCAGGTGGGTCTCGCGCTCAACAAGCGGCATCGGCCGCAGATCGTCCTGCTCGATCTCGATCTGCCGGACGGCAGCGGCCTCGACCTGATGCCGCAACTCGCCGCCGACAATGCCGCAGCGCGGATCATCATCCTCAGCATGTACGGCGATTCCGGCCGGGTCTCGCGCGCGCTCGCCAAAGGTGCCAAGGGCTACGTGACCAAGAACGACGATCCCGCGGTTATTCTGACCGCGATCGATCGGGTGCTAGATGGCGAGACCTATCTCGGACAGAGCGTCGCCCAGGCGCTGGCGATGAGCCGGTTGCAGCCGGAGACACCCGACCTTGGCGAGCGCGATAAGGCGATCCTCGACGGGCTCGGCGACGGCAAGAGTTTGGCGGAGATCGCCGGCGAGCTCGGCGTCACTTACAAAACCGTGGCGAACGCTGCCGGTCTCCTGAAGAGCAAGCTCCGCATCCGCACCAGCGCAGCCTTGGTGAAATTCGCGGTGGAGCGGAAGTCGGCCTAAGCCACAGGCTGCCGGACGCAGCCCCATCCCAATTCTTCTGGGATTTTCTCTCGCATCTCCGGAGGTCGAAAAGACCGTACACCATTGTGTGAGCAAAGTCAAGAGAGGGCTTAAGGCACTGATCTGATGCCTTTATCCCAACTGGCCTAAGCGCGCAGCAGACCCGCCAGCGGCTTCGCACCGTTGCTCCCCGGAAATACCACGCGATCGAGTGCATCGGGTGGCAAGCCGAGATGGGCCTGCAGCACCGCCTTGGCGATGCTGCGGAAATCCGTGGTCGGGGCGAGGTCGCGGTTCTGATAGAGCTGCCCGGAATCCAATCCCGGCCAGTGTGCAATCACCCGCTTACCTTCGACCGCGCCGCCACCGAGAAGCACCGCGGTCGCCGTGCCGTGATCGGTGCCGTTGCTGCCGTTCGGGCGCGCCGTGCGGCCGAACTCGGTCGCGGTCATCACCACGGTCTTGGACCAGACGGGACCGAGCGATGCTTTGAGCGCCGCCAGCGCGTCATTCATCTGGGTCAGCGCCTGCGCCATGCGGCCGTTCTGATTGGTGTGCGTGTCCCAGCCCTGCAATTCCAGCACCGCGATGCGTGGGCCATTCGGTTGCGCCAGAAGCTTGCCGCCGGATTCCGCGAGAATGCGCGCCGCATTGCCGGGACGCAGCGCGCCCATGCCGGACGTGCTGCCGACCGCCTGCGCGGCCATCTGGTCGGCATCGATCGCCTGGCGCAGTACGGCCTGGAGCGCCGGCTGCTTGGCATACATCGCCTGCACCAGGTTGAGGAAATCCGGCGCCGCCGCCGGCAGCTTCTCCGGCGCCCAGGAAGCGACCGCGGTATCGCCGCGCAAAGCGAGCGTCACTTCGGGACCGAGGGCCAAGCCGAGGCGGCGATCGCCGCCGCCCATCAATCCGATCGCGCGGTTGAGCCAGCCGGAATTGCCGGCATGGGGCTGGGCAGTGCCGTTCTCCAGCAGATCCTGGCCGTCGAAATGCGAGCGCTCGCGATAGGGCGTTGCCACCGCATGCACGACCAGCAGCTCGCCGTGGTCGTACCAAGCTTTGAGTTCGGGCAGCTTCAAGTGCAGGCCGAACTTGCCGTCGAGATCGAGCAGGCTCTCCGCACCGCCATCGTCGGCGAGCGCGAGATTGCCGCGCAGAGATTTGTAGTTGGGATCTGCATAGGGCGGCACGGCGTGCAAGCCATCCATCGCGCCGCGCTGGATCGCCAGCACGAAGCGCGCATCGGTCGGCGCATCGGCCAGTGCCAGCCGCGCGGGCAGGGCGCACAGCACCGCGAGCGAGCCGGTCAGAGAGAGCATATGGCGGCGGTTCAGCATCGCATTACCTCCGCAAGAACTCAGGACTGACCAGCAGCAAGGCCACGGCGTCGCTGCGGCTCGGCGCGCGCTGAATCGAGAGCTTCGATTCGGTCGACAACGAAGCGCCGACACTCTGATCGGCGAGCTGCATCGGGTCGCTCTCGCTTTTGGTGCGCCCGACCGCCTCGGCATAATCCACGCGCGCCAGCAGAGATTCCGGCGAGAGCCAGGAGGCGGAATCGTCCGGCCAGCCCGCCGGTGACGAGGCGAAATAAAGCCGCTGGCCGAGTTGATTAACCGCCTGCACCGCGCGGGTCGCGCGATCCGGCGCGTCGGCGGCGAAGGCGCGGAATATCGCCACCACCCAGTCATAGGGCGAGCGGTACTTGCCTTCGCCCGTCCACGCCGCGTCGAGATCGATCAGCCGCGCCGTGACCGCGGTGAGATCGCCTTCGGTCTTGGTGAAGGTCTCCGCCAGGGCCGCCACTGCTTCCGGCGGCGGATCATCGGCGATGAAATGTCGCGCCAGCTTGGTCGCGATGAAGCGCGCGGTCGCCGGACGGCGCGCGAGATCCTCCAGCGCCGCATCGGCCTCGTTCTCGCCCTGGTCGCGGTAGGTCTTGCCGAGCAGGGTCTTGTCGCCGGGCTCGTGGATCGCGGTGAGGAAGACGGCACCGCCGCGCTCGGCGGCGACGGCGCGTTGCGGCTGGTTGGGACGGCGGATGGTCCAGCCGGTCAGGATCTTCGCGAGCTCGGTCACGTCCGTTTGCGTGTAGCCGCCGTCGACGCCGAGCGTGTGCAGCTCCATGAGCTCGCGGGCGAGATTCTCGTTCAAGCCCTTGCCGCGTCGCGCGCCGGCACGCGAGTTCGGTCCGATCGAGGTCGCGTTGTCGAGATAGAGCAGCATCGCCGGATGCAGCGTCGCCGCCTTCAGGAGATCGACGAAGCGGCCGAAGAGATGCGGCCGGATCGCCTCGGCTTCATAGGGTCCGATCAGGCCGGCGGCGACCGGCCGCGCGCCCGAGACGGTGAAGTGGTTGGACCAGAAGGCGACCAGCCGCTCGACCAAAGGCGTCTTGCTGGTGATCGCGGCTTGGAGACGCGCCGCGCTGTCCCGAGGAACCTGATCGCGTGCCGCCTTGAGCACAGCCTGCGCGAGCTTCTTCTGCGCATCGGCAGGATCGCCCATCAAGGTGGGAATGGTTGAAAGCCGCGCTTCAGTGCCGGGCAGCGCCGCGATCGAGTCCGGCATTGCGTTGCGCGGATCGAGCTGTGCCTTCAGCCAGCTGCGCGGGTCACCGCCGATCGCCGCCAGTTCGCCGGGCCGGGCTCCAAGTCCGAAGCGGTTGGCGGCGAGAATGGCAGTCATCGGCTGGCCCCATCAGAATGCGATCACCCCGGCGCGTCACCCGGCGGCGGAGGCGGCGGTCCATCCGGGCCATCGCCCTTCGGACCCCAGCGCTTCGACCACTTCTCAACCAGCTGCTTCCTTTGCTCGGCGGGAATCTGCGGCAGGATCTCGCGGATGGTCTGGTGCGCGATGGTGCCCATGCCGCCCATCGCCTGCTGGAAGTCGCCGAAGGCCTGGTCGAAGGCGGCGGGATCGAAGGGATCGGCTTCCGCCGCGGCGGCGAGCTTGTCCCGCGCGGCCTTGATCTGGTCGCGCTGCGCCTGGAACTTCGGCTTCGCCGCGTCGAACTTCTCCTTCACCATCGGCCGCAGATCCTCCGGCACGCCGGCGATCATCGCCTCCATGCCGCGGCGCGGCCCGTCGGGACCGCCATGTCCGAACAAGCCCGGACCGTAGATCCGATGCCCGGCCATCAGCCCGACCAGGAACAGGTTGGCGCAGAGCGAGACGGCGGCGACGCCGATCAGCCACTTCGCCTTCGAGCCGGAGACGATCATTGCAGGTCTCCGGAAAGGCCGCTGCCGTCATCGTAAGCGAGCGCCACCAGGTCCACCGTGCTGCTGCTGTCGCTGCTGGCAACGGTTGTGGTCGTGGCGCTGTCCGGCACCAGACCACTCGCCCCGGCGAAGATGCCGATCGCCAGCGACGCCGCCGCGGCCAGCGAGCTCAGCTCTAACAGGCGCCAGCTCCTGGGATCCAAGGCCGCAAGCCAGCCGGAGCGCTTCGGTTCGCGATTCTCCTGCGTCGCCTGCACCAGAATGCGCTGGCGCAAGGCCAGGCTCGCCGGCTCGGGCGCCATTGCAGCCCGGAGCGCCGCTTCGAATTTCTCTTCATCCATACGCATGGTCATTCCTCTCCATCCCCGGCGAGCCGCCCCCGCAGCTCGCGCTTCGCCCGTACCAGGAGCGATTCGAATGCCTTCACCGATATTTCCATCGTCTCCGCCGCCTGGGCATTGCTCATGCCCGCGGTGTAGCTCAACGCGATCGCCGTCCGCTGCCGCTCCGGCAGATCGGCGACCGCCGCCTGGATCTGCGCGTTGCGTTGCCGCGTCTCGATATCCTCATAGGCGTCCGGCCGGTCGTCGCTCTGCTCGGCCACGTTGTCGAGCGCGGCATTGACGGGCTTACGCTTCAGATCGAGGCAGCGGTTGACCACCACGCGGTAGAGCCAGGTGGAGAACTGCGCCCGGCCGGGCTGCCATTGCCCGGCCTTCTGCCAGACCTTCATGAACGCGTCCTGGACCACGTCCTCGGCATCGCTCTTGTTGCCGAGCACGCGCCGCGCCAGTGCGTGGGCGCGATCGATGTGGCGGTCCATCAGCTGGGCAAACGCACGCCGGTCGCCCGCGGCGACCTGCGAGAGCAAGCCATCGTCGCTGTTTTCCGCCGTGAAGTCGCGCGGCGGGCGCTCGGCCAATTCTGATCTCGGCATCACTGCAACGGCACTGTCGAACACTGCAAGACTCCGATTATGAACCGAGCACCCGCCACCACGCACGTCAAGCTTCATCAATTTCCAGAGACCTAAACCTTACGGAGTCGGCGCCTGGTCATCGGCCGGCGGCTGTTCGCCGTGCGGCTTCTGCATCTCGTCCTTCTCGATGACGCCGTCGCCGTTCTTGTCCATCCGCTGGAACATCTTGGCGCCGGCAGCTTCGAACTCGGCCTTGGTCACCTTGCCGTCCTTGTCGGCGTCCATGCCGTCGAACATCTTGCCGCCGAAGCGGGCCCAGTGGCGCTGCGGCATCTCGTTCTCGGCGATCTTGCCGTCGCCGTTCTCGTCGAGCTTCGCGAACATCTTCGCGCCCTCGGCATCGAACTCTGCCTTGGAGATCTTGCCGTCCTTGTCGGTATCGACGCGCGCGAGGATGTGCTGCGTGAAGTCGCCATGCTTCTTGTCGGCGTCCGGCTTCTTGTCGCTGTCAGCCTGGTCGGCGTGCTTCTTCGCCCATTCGGCATGCATCTTGTCGCCGAAGGCCTTCAGCTCGTCGGCCGAGACGAAGCCGTCCTTATTGGTGTCGAGATCGGCAAACCACTTGTCGCGGGCGCCCTGGAACTCGGTCTGGTCGATCACGCCGTCCTTGTTGAGATCGGCGGACTTCAGGAAGCCACCCGGGCCCCTGCCCCCATCGGCGTAAGCAGCCGTCGCGAGCGTGGTCGCGGCAACAGTCAACAGGGCTAAACGTTTGATATTCATCATATTTCCTTGCGTCAGGGGCGCCATTCAGCCCCGATGCAAGTAGTACGACAGGCAAAATGAATCCCTGCGGGCGGAATCCGATCACGAATTTCGTGTGCCTACACCGCGTCACCCGCGGACTTGCTCCACAGGTCTGGCAGATGCGCGGGTCAAGCCCGCGCATGACGTCATTGTTGGTTATGCGGCCAAACCGCCGCGGCCCATGGCCAGGAACTTCTCGCGGCGTTCACGGCGGACGGTGTCGCCGTCCATATTGTCGAAGCGCGCCAGCGCCGCGGCGAGCGAGTCACCCAGGCGCTCGATCGTCTCCTGCTTCGCGCGATGCGCGCCGCCCAGCGGCTCGGCGACGATCTCGTCGATGATGCCGAGCTGCTTCAAGTCCTCGGCGGTCAACTTCAAGGCTTCCGCCGCGACTTCTTTCTGATCGCCGCTGCGCCAGAGAATGGAAGCGCAGCCTTCCGGCGAGATCACCGAATAGACTGAGTGCTCGAGCATGATCACGTGATTGCCGGCGGCCAAAGCGATGGCACCGCCCGACCCGCCTTCGCCGATGATCGCCGAGACCAGCGGCACGCCGATCTTCAGGCAGGTCTCGATGCCGCGCGCGATCGCCTCGGCCTGGCCACGCGATTCCGCTTCGATGCCGGGATGCGCACCCGGCGTATCCACCAGCGTGATCACCGGCAGCTTGAAACGGTCGGCCAGTTCCATGAGGCGAATGGCCTTGCGATAACCCTCGGGCTTGGCCATGCCGAAGCTGTGGCGCACGCGGCCGGTGGTGTCGTTGCCCTTCTCATGCCCCAGGATGGCGACGGGGCGACCCTTGAAACGGCCGAGGCCGCCCATGATCGCCTTGTCGTCGGCGAAAGCGCGATCGCCGGCCAGCGGCACGTAGTCGGTGATGAGACCGCCGACATAATCGCCGAAATGCGGCCGCTCGAGATGCCGCGCGACCAGGGTCTTCTGCCAAGGGGTGAGCTTGGCATAGGTCTGGCGCGTCAGCTTCTCGACCTTGGCCTGAAGCTTCGCCACTTCCTCGGCGATGTTGACCTCGTCGCCTTGGGCAAGATGCTTCAACTCCGCAATCTTGCCTTCAAGCTCGGCGATTGGTTTTTCAAAGTCGAGGAAGGTGGCCATGAAGGTCCGTCTGTTGTTTTTTAGGCCGCGGCGGCGATCTGCTTGGCCTTTTCGACCAAGACTTCCGCCTGCCGGATCGAAGCGAGATCGATCAAGCGCCCATCGAGCGAGACCGCGCCCTTGCCCTCTTTCTGGGCCTGGGCCATCGCCTGCAGGATTCGGTGCGCTTTGTTCACTTCCGCGTCGGACGGTGTGAAGAGTTCATTCGCGAGCGCCACCTGCGACGGATGGATCGCCCATTTGCCTTCGCAGCCGAGCACGCCGGCGCGATTGCCACCGGCCTTGTAGCCGTCGGCATCGGAGAAATCGCCGAACGGCCCGTCGATCGGGCGCAGACCATTCGCGCGCGCCGCGACCACCATGCGGGCAACGGCGTAGTGCCACATGTCGCCCCAATGGACGTCGCGATTGCCCGCAGCGTCCTTGTCGGTCAGCACGGCGTAGTTCGGATTGGCGCCGCCAATATTGGTCGTGCGCGCCTTGGTCGAAGCCGCGTAATCGGCGACGCCGAAGTGGAGACTCTCGTTTCGCTTCGAAGCAGCCGCGATCTCATGGACGTTCTGCATGCCGAGTGCGGTTTCGATGATCATTTCGAAGCCGATCTTCTTCTTGCGCGCGACGGCGGCCTCGCATTGCGTGACCAGCATGTCGGTCGCATAGACGTCGGCCGCGGTGCCGACCTTGGGGATCATGATCAGATCGAGACGCTCGCCGCCCTGCTCGATGACATCAACCACGTCGCGATACATGAAATGGGTGTCGAGGCCGTTGATGCGAACCGACATCACCTTGGTGCCCCAATCGATATCGCGGAGCGCCGCGATGACGTTTTTCCTGGCCTGCACCTTGTCCTCGGGGGCGACCGCGTCCTCGAGATCGAGGAAGATCACATCCGCCGCCGATTTGGCGGCTTTTTCAAAGAGTTGCGGCTGACTGCCGGGCACCGCCAATTCGCTGCGGTTGAGACGCGCCGGTGCCTGTTCAACGATCTTGAAGCTCATCCTTGCCCTGCTCCTAGTCCCTTGCGGACTCTTTCCTAAAGAATGCTGGAAGAATGCCGCGGGGGCTCGGCTCCCGGGTTTTTGGCGGGTATCCAGGGCCCTGTCAATGCTCGGTTTTTTTACGCCGCGCGGGTGCTGCCAAGGGATGATGCGCCTCGACCAGCTCGGCCAGGCGCTTGCCCGCGACATGGGTATAGATCTGCGTTGTCGCGATGTCGGCATGACCCAGCATCTTCTGCAGGCTGCGCAGGTCGGCGCCGTGATCGAGCAGATGCGTGGCGAAGGCGTGGCGCAGCACATGCGGCGAGATCCGCTCCGGCGCGATGTTCGCCTTGATCGCGAGATCCTTCAGCAGCTGCCCGAAACGCTGGCGCGTGAGATGCCCCTCCTTGCCGCGCGAGGGGAAGAGATGCGGCGAGGGTTTCTGAGCCCCTTTGGCATCCTTGGGCGGAAGAAAGCTCTTGCGGTGCTCGAGATAGGCATTGAGCGCCGCGCGCGCCGGTGCGTTGAGCGGCACCATGCGCTCCTTCGAGCCCTTGCCGCGCACGATCAACACCGGCTGCTCACGCAAGACCGCGGCCAAGGGCATGCCGACCAGTTCCGAGACCCGCAATCCGCTGGCATAGGAAAGCTCGACCAGAGCCTTGAGGCGCGCGCCGCTCGGTCCATCCAAAGCCGCGCAGACTTCGATCAGCCGCACCATCTCGGCTTCGTCCAGCAGCTTCGGCAGCGGGCGCCCGAGCTTCGGCCCGTCGAGCGTGGCGGAGGGATCGTCGGCACGAAGATTCTCGGCGACCAGGAACTTGAAGAACTGCCGGAGCGCGCTCAAGCGCCGAGCCGCGCTGCGCGCCGCGAAGCCGCGCTTGGCGAGTGCCGCGAGATAGGCCGAGAGATCCGCCGTCCCCGCATCGCCGAGGGCGGCTTTGCGCGACGCCATGAACTCCGCTGCATCCTCGAGATCGCGGCGATAGGCGGCCTGGGTGTTGGCGGCGGCGTTGCGCTCGGCGCTCAGCATTTCGAGGAAGCGTTCGATCAGCGTGTCGCTGGAAGGTTTATCGGGCGAAGTTGTTTCGGCCATTCTAAAGGCCGATCAGCACCGCGGCCTGGAGCGCGATGTCATGTGCCTCCTTGCCGAGGCCGACCGAGTTCAGACCGCCGAGCGCCGCGGTCAGCGCCGCCGGATCGGTCGAAGCAAGCTGATCGCCGCGGAACGCGATCAGCGAGAGAAGCACCGTTTCGCCGCGCCGTCCCGACATCGCCGCCTGATTGATCTGGGCCGCGACGCTGCCGCTCTGGGTGATCGGCGTGTAGCCGGTCCAGCCGCCGATCTTCTGACCCAGGCCGGCGAAGAGCGCATAAACCTGCGTCGCCTTGTCCTGTCCCGCACCGGTCGACTTGGCCCAGGCCGCGACCGGATCCTGGTCGCCGACGATGCCGCCCTTGCCGCGGGCGAGCCGCCCCAGCAGGCGCAGACCCGGCGCCTGACGCGCGAGATCCGGATTGCCGGGGGCGCTCTCGACCAGGTTCAGCCAGAAGGCGCCGCGATCGTCGTTGCCGGCGAGGAACATGAGCCGCGCCGCTTCCGGCGCGAACCAGGCGAGATTGCGCGCTGGCTGCACCTGCTGCGCATAGGGCGTGTAGAGCGCCGCCTGCGCGAAATAGTCGCCGCGCACCCGGCCGCGCTGCAAAGCGGCGCCGATCAGCCGCGCCCGCACGTCCGGCGTCGAGGCCACCGCGGCAGCCTTGTAGAGTGCGGCGCGATTCAGCGGTGAATCCGCCGCCGCAACCGCGGCCACCGGATCGCCGGCCGCCGCCGGCGCCAGTTCATAGAGCGCGATCAGTTCCTCGATCGGAATGAGGCCGGCCGAGAAGGCGCGCTCCGCCGCTTCGATGCGGTTGGGCAGAGGCTGCGTGCCGTCGCGCAGCGTGAGAACGGCACCGGCGAGACCGCTTGGCCGCGGTGGTGCGGCGGTCGTAGCAGCCGGGGCCGAAACCCCGGCCAGCTTCATGGTCGCCAACAAGACTGGATCGGCGCTGGCGATCTTCTTCACCGATCTGGCTTTGGCATCGCCGGTGACGACCGAAGCGACGGCGACGAAATTGCTGGTCGCCGCATCCTGGTTCGGCAGCTCGCGCAGGAGATCGAGACCGATCCCCGCCTGGTCAACCTGCTGCCGCGAGAGCTGGCAATAGACCAACGCCTTGCGCCAGAAGAGGTCCGGCGTCGCCATCTTCGCGAGCTCGCTGTCGACCGTGGCGCAGGCCGCGCCGGAATCATCCGCACTCAGCGCCTGCTCCACCGCCTGCTGCGGATTGACCGGCGGCGCATTCGCCGCGGCGCTGGTCATGCCCATCGCCCGATCGGCGAATCCCATCGCGTTCAGCCGATCGGCCTTGAAGGCAAGCAGCGGGTCGGTGCCGGCTCGCGCCCCCGCTGGAACCGCCGCGCTGGTCAGCAGGCGGAGCTGGAGATCACGCGGTCCCGGGACGGTGACCGGCGCCGGCAGTTGCGCAATCAACGACATCAGCCGCGACGTTTCGGAACCCAGCCAGAGATTGGAGCCAAGATCAGCGCCGATCGAGGGCTGCGGCGCGGCCGGGGCGGGCAAGGGCTGAGCCGCTCCCGGCAAGGATGCGCCCGGCAAGGTCGCGCCCGGCAAAGTGGCACCCGGTTCGGTGCCGGTGGCATCTGGCGGTGGCGGAAGCGGCTGCACCTCCGTCGGCGCCGGCAACGGCTGGGCATCGATCGAATTGCCTGACCCGCTTGTGGGCGGCAGGGGTTGCGGCTGATTGCTGGCCGGCGGCTCGGGCGGCCCCAGCTCGGTCGGCGGCGAGAGCGCCCAGGCTGAATCAAAGGGGGCTGCGCTCGCAGCGGCCAACAGCGCGAACGCGGCAAGGGCGGCCGATCTCAGAACGGCCGGTCTCCGCAGTGTTCTGTCATTGCAAGGTGAGCCGGTCATTCGGCACCTGGACTTCCATCTTGGAAGTGGCCGGCGGCTGCTGATAGGTGCCGAGGAAGACCACCCCGCCCGCCAGCAGGACCACGATGATGACCACGACTCCGAGGATGATCCGATTCATGCCCAAGTTCTTGAAAAGAAACGCTTCATTCTGCCGGCGCGGGCCGGCTGCGGTGGCGGGTAACTTGCCATAGGGCTTATTCTCTATGCTAGTCTCGTTTTCGATCACGGCCCGGTGAACGGGCGGGATCGGACCAGGCTACAGACTACGCGAAGGTACGGCGGATACGGATGAACAGAGTGATTCCCGGCGGCAATCTCGACCGCACGATCGTCCTGGTCGGGCTGATGGGCGCCGGCAAGAGCTGCATCGGCAAGCGCCTGGCGCAGCATTTCGGCCTGCCCTTCGTCGATGCCGACCGCGAGATCGAGACCGCCGCCGGCTGCAGCATCTCCGACATCTTCGAGGTGCATGGCGAGCAGGCCTTCCGGGACGGCGAGCGCCGGGTGATCGCGCGCCTGCTCGGCAATCCGGTCCATGTCATGGCCACGGGCGGCGGCGCCTTCATGGACCCGCAGACCCGCGCGCTCATCAAGGAAAAGTCGACCTCGATCTGGCTGCGGGCCGAGCTTGAGCAATTGCTGAAGCGGGTCGGGCGCCGCAACGACCGGCCGCTGCTGAAGAATGTCGACCAGCGCGCCAAGCTCGCCGAACTGATCGATATCCGCTATCCGGTCTATGCCGAGGCCGATGTCACGGTCGACAGCGCCGACGGTCCGCCGGAGATGACGATGGACCGCGTGCTTGACGCCTTGGACTCCTATTTGAATCGCCCTCAGTCGGGCGCTGCGGAATGAGCGATCGATCTAAAATCGACCGGCTGAGTGTCGATCTCGGCAAGCGCAGCTACGAGATCCTGATCGGCCGCGGCCTGATCGCCGAGGCGGGCAAGCTGATGCTGCCGCACTTGAAGCAGAAGCGCGTTGTCGCCGTGACCGACAGCAACGTCGCGCGGCATCACCTCGAAGGGCTGGAGCGCTCGGTGCGCGCGGCCGGCATCGCGATCGACAGCGTCGTGCTGGAAGCCGGCGAGCAGAGCAAGAGCTTCGCCGGGCTGGAAGGCCTGCTCAGCCAGTTGCTGGAGCTCGGCATCGAGCGGCGCACCACCTTGGTGGCTTTGGGTGGTGGCGTCATCGGCGACCTGACCGGATTCGCGGCAGCCGTGGCGCTGCGCGGTATCGACTTCGTGCAGATCCCGACCACCTTGCTGGCGCAGGTCGATTCCTCGGTCGGCGGCAAGACCGGGATCGACACGCCGCAAGGCAAGAACCTGGTCGGCGCCTTCCACCAGCCGCGGCTGGTGCTGGCCGACACCGCGACGCTGGATACGCTGCCGCGGCGCCAGATGCTGGCCGGCTACGCCGAGGTCGCGAAATACGGTCTCATCAACGAGCCCGCCTTCTGGAGTTGGCTCGAGGGCAACGGCGTCGATGTGATCGAGCGCGCCGACGGGCCACTGCGCCACGCGGTGCTGGAAAGCTGCCGCAACAAGGCGCGCGTGGTCGCCGCCGACGAGCGCGAGCAGGATGCGCGCGCACTCCTCAATCTCGGCCATACCTTCGGCCATGCGCTGGAAGCCGAATGCGGCTATTCCGACGAGCTGCTGCATGGCGAGGCGGTGGCGATCGGCATGGTCATGGCCTTCGACCTTTCGGCGCGCCTGGGCCTCTGCTCGCTCGAGGATGCGGCGCGGGTGCAGCGGCATCTGGCCAGCGTCGGCCTGCCGACCTCGCCCAACTGGATCGACGGCCGCGACTGGCAGGCCGAGCGCCTGATCCGCCATATGAGCCGCGACAAGAAAGTGCAGGACGGGCGCATCGCCTTCGTCCTCGCCAAGGGCATCGGCAAGGCCTTCTTCCCGGTCCATGCCGAGCTCGACGAAATTTCCGCATTGCTGGAAACCGCCATCGCCGCCTGATCTGTTCGAACGAATGGATGATGCCATGATCGTCTATGTGATCGGCTTATTCTTGCTGCTGATCTGCTCCGGATTCTTCGCGGGATCGGAAACCGCGCTGACCGCCGCCTCGCGGGCGCGGATCCAGGCACTGGTCGGCCAGGGCAACCGCCGCGCCATCCGGGTCGCCAAGCTGCACGAGCGGATGGAGAAGGTGATTGCCACGGTCTTGCTCGGCAACACTTTCGTGAATGCCGCAACCGCCGCGTTGATGACCGCCGTTCTCAGCGAAGAGTTCGGCGATCGAGGTGCGACGCCGCTGATCGCCGCCGGCCTCGCCACCGCCTTCCTCTTCATCTTCGCAGAGGTCCTGCCGAAGACCTTCGCCATCAACAACGCCGACCGCTTTTCGCTGACCGTCGGGCCGCTGGTGCAGTTCTTCGTGACGCTGACCTACCCGATCACCCACGTGACGCAGATGATCTGCAGCGGCTTCCTGCGCCTGTTCGGCCTGAAGATCGTCAACGAGCCGGGTGCTGCCGAACGAATCGAGGAGCTGCGCGGCGCGATCCAGCTGCACGCGGGCTCCACCGAGGAGATCCAGGACACAGGGCAGATGCTGCACTCGATCCTGGATCTCGATGACGTGCCGGTCTCCGACATCATGGTCCATCGCCGCAACATGACCATGCTGGACGCCGACCTGCCGGTCGAAGAGATCGTGAACCAGGCGTTGAGCAGCCCGCACACCCGCATTCCGGTCTACCGCGGCGAGCCCGACAACATCGTCGGCGTGCTGCATGCCAAGGCGCTGCTGCGCGCGATGCATGCCAACCAATGGAAGCTCGACGGCCTCGACGTGGTGGCACTCGCCGCCAAGCCCTGGTTCATTCCGGACAGCACCAATCTGCTGGCCCAGCTCGAAGCCTTCCGCGCGCGCCACGAGCACTTCGCCATCGTGGTCGACGAATACGGAGCGCTGATGGGCATCGTGACCCTCGAGGACATTCTGGAGGAGATCGTCGGCGATATTTCCGACGAGCACGACATCAAGGTCAGCGGCGTCACCGCGGAGCCCGACGGCTCCTATGTCATGGACGGCACCGTCACCATCCGCGATCTCAACCGGGAGTTCGGCTGGCAGTTGCCGGATGAGCATGCCTCGACCGTCGCCGGCCTGGTCTTGTACGAGGCGCGGCGGATCCCGATGGTCGGCCAGGTCTTCGTCTTCTACGGCTTCCGCTTCGAGATCCTGGACCGCCGCCGCAACCAGATCACCCGCGTGAAGCTGGCGCCCCCCGCCGCGGAGTCGAAGCCGCAAGGCGAGGCCAGTGCCGCGACACCGACCGCGGAGCCGAAACCGACGCCGGACACGACCATCACAGTCAAGATCCAGCCGAAGAAGCCCGGCGGCGGCACCACCGGAGCAGCCGCGTGAGCGAAGGCGCCCCGGGACGCGAACTGCTGCACAAGCGCGACTTCGCCTTCGAGGGTTATCAGCGCGCCGACGGTCACTACGACATCGAAGGCCGGATGACCGATCGAAAGAGCTACGCCTTTCCGAACGACTTTCGCGGCGAGATCCAGGCCGACGAGCCACTGCACGACATGCGGATCCGCCTCACCCTCGACGAGGAGTTCCAGATCCTCGACATCGCCGCGGAGACCGCCGCCGGACCGTTCGAAATCTGCCCGGCGATCACGCCGGTTTTCGCAGCGTTGAAGGGCGCCAGGATCGGTCGCGGCTGGAGCGCACTGCTCAAGGAGAAATTCGGCGGCGTGCAAGGCTGCACGCATCATGTCGAGTTGTTGCGCGCGTTGGCGACGGTAGCGTTTCAAACCATCTACGGCGAGCAGCAGCGGCGCCGTCGTGGGCAACCTGCGACGACGCCAAGCGATAGCCCGGGCACGAAGAAGAAGCGGCCGGCTTTCATCGACACCTGTCACGCGCTCGCCGCGGACGGCGAAGTGGTGAAGCAGAGCTGGCCGGATTTCTATCAGCCGAAAAGCTGATCGCGTCTAACGCTTGCCTTTGAGCTTGCCGTGTCCCGCGGAGCGATGTCCCGCTTCGGTCGCGGCGTCGCGGAAGTAGTCCAGCAAGTGCACACGGATCGCCGCCGTCATGCTGTAGCCGCCGCGCTTCTTTGCGATGCCGGTACAGAAGTCGTGCAGGTTCAACCCTTCGCGGGCGGCGGCTTCCTGCAGCGCATCCCACATCTCGGGTTCCATACGCAGACTGGTACGTCTGCCCGCCACTGTCACGTTGCGGGCAATCATTGCCGCTTTGGGCTTTCTTGCCATTTTACTTCCGACCCCGATTTCACCGGCTCAGGTTCATCCCGCCCTTGCTGGTGCCGTCCCTACTCAAATCGAGTACGCTTATCGCTAGATGTTATTCAGAATTAAGTCAACCGGGTTGTAGAGTTTTTCGCTTCAATCCTAGTAAGTTAGGAAACATTGCCCCGAAAATAAGCTGTGCCCACTTTCGGGTATCGGTCAGCGTTCGCCATCACCGGGCGCGCTGGCCGAAATCGCCAAGGCATGCACCGGCCCGGCCAGTTCCTCGGACAGCACTTGGTATATCGCGCGCTGACGCTCGACCCTGGATCGGCCGGAGAATTGCGCGCTCCGGATCGCGACCCGGAAATGCGTTTCACCGCTCTCGCGCCAGCCGGCGTGACCATGGTGTTGATTGGTTTGGTCCTCGACCTCAAGCGCGTCCGGTGCGAAGGCCGCCTTGAGCTTGCTTTCGATCCGCGCCTTCACCGCACCCATATTCACACTCCCGTACGCCCGCTTGTCCGACCGGATTCTGTCACCATATCTGCATCATCCGTAGAGACAATCCCGACCAAGGGCTAATCAAAGGCGGCAGCGATGCAGGCGTGGCATAGGGCCTCAGCTTGCACCGGTGAGGGCCGCTCCGCCATACTGGGACAATGGCCAGACGCTACCACATACCCGATCCACCGCCGCAGGCGATGCGCTGCCATCATGCCGGATGTGAGGCCGAGGGGCTTTATCGCGCGCCGAAATCGCCGGACCAACTGAACCAATATCTCTGGTTCTGCCTGGATCATGTGCGCGAGTACAACAAGTCCTGGGATTTTTACGCCGGCATGAACACCGATCAGATCGAGAAGCAGGTGCGCTTCGACACCGTCTGGCAGCGCCCGACCTGGCCGCTCGGCCAATGGGGCACCAGCGCCGCCGCCCGCCGCTTCGCCGGGATGGATGAAACCGAGTTCATGCCGGATGACGTGCGAGAGGCAATCAACGCGCGCATGAACGCCGCCAAGAATCGCGCCGAAGCGGAGCAGCGCCGGCAGCGGCAGAAGGTTGCCAGCAAGGAAGAAGCGGCCTTGGCCGTGCTCGAGCTCTCCCCGCCGGTGACCTGGGCTGAGGTCCGCGCCCGTTATAAAGCGCTGGTGAAGCGCCTGCATCCCGATGCCAATGGCGGCGACACCAGTGCCGAAGAGCAGCTGAAGCTGGTCAACCAGGCCTATGGCACGTTGAAGGCCGCCGCGGCCGAAGCATGACGGCAACGCTGCTTCGCGCGCGCACTTCCGTTCTCGAAATCGCCTATGAGGAAAGCGGGCCGGCCGACGGTACGCCCGTCTTCCTGATGCACGGCTTTCCCGACGATGTGCGCACCTGGGACGGGGTCGCGGCACCGCTCGCGGCACAAGGCTATCGGGTGATCGTTCCTTATTTGCGCGGCTATGGACCGACCCGTTTTCTATCGCCGAACACAATGCGTTCGGGCCAGCAGGGTGCCATCGGCAGCGATCTCAAAGAGCTAATGGATGCGCTCGGCATCGAGCACGCCTTGTTCGGCGGTTACGACTGGGGCGGTCGCGCCGCCTGCATCGTCGCGGCGCTCTGGCCGGAACGGGTGAAGGGCCTGGTCTCGGTCGGCGGGTACAATATTCAGAACATCGCCAAGAACGTGAAGCCCGAACCGGCGGATCAGGAATGGCGCTTCTGGTATCAATGGTACTTCAACACGGCGCGCGGCGTCGCCGGCCTCGCCGCCAACCGGCACGACATCTGCCGCCTGCTCTGGAAGATGTGGTCGCCGAACTGGGCCTTTGACGATGCGACCTATGCGGCGACCGGCGCCGCCTTCGACAATCCCGACTATGTCGACATCGTCATCCACTCCTACCGCCACCGCTATCAGGCGGCGCCGAGCGATCCCACCTATGAAGACATCGAGCGCCGCTTGTCCTTGAGTCCGAAGATCACCGTGCCCACGGTCGTGCTGCACGGTGCCGCGGATGAGGTGGACGTGCCCGAAACCTCCGCGCAGCATGCGCCGTATTTCACCGGCTTCTACCGCCGGGAGGTGGTTCCGGTCGCCGGCCATTTCTTCCCGCGCGAGGCGCCGCAGAAAGTGGTCGATGCGGTGCTGGAGCTGGCTGGGAAAGCAAAGTAGCCGTCAGCCATCGCCGAGGATGGCGACGCGGCGTGCGAGGCTCTCCTTCGGCCATTCCTTCTCCCGGTCTTAGAAGATGTCAAAGCTGCGGGCACCCGGCGGCAAGACGACCCGCGGAATATTTTGGGCGGAAAAAATCGGCCGCGGATGTCACATTCGCGAACACCTGGTTCGTCTTGGACTTGTAGCAACACGGAGACGAACCATGACCCCGAAGCTTAACCCTTTCGCCGCCGCCCCTGAACTCATGAAGAAATGGCAGGGCACGTCGATCGCCATTGCCGGCAGCCTGGAGCCCGGCCTCGTCCACCTGGTCGAGATCCGCGCCTCGCAGATCAATGGCTGCGCCAATTGCCTCAACATGCACACGGTCTTCGCCCGCGAGAAGGGCGAGACCGAGCAGCGCCTCAACCTGCTGGCCGCCTGGCGCGAGGCGCCCTGCTACAGCGCGCGCGAGCGTGCCGCGCTGGGGTGGACCGAGGCGCTGACCAAGCTCTCGGAGGGACATACCCAGGACAGCGCCTATGAGGCCCTGAAGGTGCATTTCAACGAGGAGGAGCAGGTGAAGCTCACCCTGATGATCAACGTCATCAACGGCTGGAACCGCCTCGCCGTGGGCTTCGGACTCTGGGTCGATCCGGAAGCGGTGAAGGCCAGCCTCAAGGCTGCCGCCGCGTGATGACGTCGCGGCCAGGGCATGAGGAGACGGCGGCGTTCGACGCGCTGCGGCCGCAGCTGAAGCGCGTCGCCTATCGCATGCTCGGTTCGCTCGCCGACGCGGACGACATTCTGCAGGAGGCCTTCATCCGCTGGATGAAGGCCGACCGCGGCACCGTGCGCGAGCCGGAGGCCTTCCTGCGCCGGGTCGTGACCCGGCTCTGCCTCGATCAGCTGAAATCCGCGCGGGCGCAGCGCGAGACCTATATCGGTCCCTGGCTGCCCGAGCCCGTCGTCGAGGAGGAGATCGAGGATGACGTGACCCTACCGCTGATGCTGGCCCTGGAGCGGCTCTCGCCGCTCGAACGGGCCGCCTTCCTGCTGCACGACGTGTTCGGCCTCTCCTTCGAGGAAGTCGCGAAGACCATCCAGCGTGACGCCGCCGCCTGCCGCCAGCTCGCCGCTCGCGCACGCACCCATGTCCGCGAGGCACGGCCGCGCTTTCAGGTGGACAAGCAGCGCGGCATCCAGCTCGCCGAGGCGTTCTTCGCCGCCTCGCGTAGCGGCGACATGAAGGCGCTGGGCGCGATGCTGGCCGACGACATCAGCGTCTACTCGGATGGCGGCGGCAAGCGTCCGGCCGCCCTCGAACCCATCATCGGCTTCGACGCGGTCATGCAACTCCAGGAACGCCTGTCCACCCTGTTCCGGGAAAAGGGCTCGACGCTGGTGCGCGCGGGATTCATCAACGGCCTGCCCGGCTTCATCACCTTGGAAGCCGACGGCGAGCTGCAGACCACCGCGCTCGAGATCGAAGACGGCAAGATCGCCGCGATCTATGTGGTGCGAAACCCCGACAAGCTGAAGCACCTGCACTAAAGGCGGCGCTGGCCTCAGGGCTGGACGATGGTGATCCTGTTGCCGGCATTCGCGGCATCGGACTTGTCGGAGCACACACCCGACCAGACCCGCACACCCTGCCCGGCGCTCATCGAGGGCTGGCGCTGCTGGTGGCTGCAGCTGGCACCGTAGCCGGAGGTCTGGGCTTCGCTGCCCGCGATCGGCTGGCCCATCTTGTCGAGGCGGCGGATCACCAATTCGCCGCCGACCTGGCTGATGCTGATGACCGCGGGGCCGTCCGGCATTGTCGCGCGCACCACGTTGACGCTGTGCGACGAAAGACGTCCGCCGGTCATCGCCACCTGGACCAGACCGCGATAGGTATCGCCGAAGCCCGGGGTGCTGGAATGATAGTTCCCGGCGGCGATCATCCAATCGCCCGACTTGTCGTGCAGGGCGGCGAGAAACAGCGCGCCGTAGCCGACGTTCGCCGCCGGATCGAGCGCGGTCGCAAGATCCGGGAAGGCATTCGGATGGTGCCGCAGGCTGATCTGCATACAGCCGACGTCGATGTTGACGTCGCTCTCGGCCTTGTAGGCGGTGAGCGCGGTCACCGCCGCTTCCTTGTTCGGGTAATAGTGGCCTTCACCCCCGACATTGAGAGTCCAGGGCCAGGGCTTGGCGATGTCGCCATAGGGGCTGCCGCTGGATTCCACGCGGGCGATCGCCTTCAACAGCCCGGCGGGCATGCCGTATTGGGTTTCCTGCTTGGCGATGGCGTCGAGGCAGAGGTCGCTGTCGTCCGCGAACGCCGGCGGCGCGGCGACGGCAGCGGCGACCAGGACGCCGCCCAAGACCAGACCGAGGATTGTCGGAAACCCCATCTCTTTCCAATGCCATGGAGGGGCCGGCTTGTCCAATCGCCAGCGATTTAAGGACCCAGGATTAGGGGCGGGTTGGCCCCGAAGGCAATTGACCTTCCAGGGGTCCCTCTGCACCGTGTCGGAGATGCCTGAAACGAGCGACGCGCCTGCCAAGATCGAGGCTCTCGGTGCCTACTGGGAAAGCCTGGCCGGCGGCGGCGTCCCCGAGCGGTCGGCGCTCGATATTGCCCAAATCCTGCCGCTCCTGCCCTACGTCATGCTGATCGAGTTCGAGCCCGATCCCTTCGTCGTGCGCTATCGCCTGACCGGCACCAAGATCGACGACTGGGTCGGCATGAACGTCACCGGGCGGACCTTGAACGAGTTTCTGCCCAGCGACCGCACCGGGAGCTCCGCCTATCTGATGGCCTGCTACGAGAAGTGTTGGCGGACGGCCAAGCCGGTGATCGGCGCCTATGACTGGCCGAGCGTCGCAGGAAACCCGCTCCGAATTTGGTTCGGGATCTACCCGTTCAGCATCGGCGGCGAGATCCGGCAGTTCCTGGTGGTCGAGGATTTCGGTGCGGTACCCGACAATGCGGAACCGCTGCCATGGCTGGATCCTCACACCGATGAGAAATGATGCCGCCTCGCTTTTCAGGCGAGAGCCGTGTATGAAAAAGCTTACCGATTTCAGTCAAGGGGATTACGTCATGAGATCGCTCGCGCTTGCCTCGGTGGCCGCACTGTCCGTGCTTCTGGTCGCCTGTGGCTCCTCGGCCAAGAAGGACGCACCGGTCGCCCAGGTGGCCAGCGGCCAGAAGGTCGTCATCAAGAAGGGCGTCTGGGACGCCTTCATCAACTACAAGCACTGGCTGATGCCGAAGAGCTATTCCGGTCCGGTCGGAAACGGCTATTTCGCCGTCACCGAGGACGGCAGCGGCTGGGGTCTGACCGGCTGCCCCGACACCTATTGCGAGGTCGGTTCGCTGACCCCGCAGGCGGCCATCAATGAGTGCTCGACCCGCAACGGCGGCCGGGCCTGCCTGGTCTTCGCGCACCAGGACAAGATCGTCGTTCCCTACGAGATCGCGCAGTAAGCGCGATCCGGTTCTACTGCATGCCGAGTTGGCGCGCCTGGGATGCGGAATCCCGGGCGCCCCAGCGGCGGCGGATCTTCCCTTCCCGCACCTCGAACCATTCGATCGCGACCAGCTCATAGCTGCGATCGGTGGGCGTCTGCCCGTGATAGGGACCGACGAAGGCGCCGCTCTCGCGATAGCGCACGGCGACGATGTCGCCTTCGCCGATCATGTCTTCGATCTTGAGCTGCAGCGCGAGGCCGTGATGCAGGTCGTACCAACCCGGCAGGACCTCGTCGAGCGAGCCCCAGCCGAGGGCGCCGTAGATCACCGCGTCGGGCGTGAACAGGCCCCGCATCCGGGCAAAGTCCCCGGCGTTGAAAGCCTCGACATACTGCTGGATGACGGCCTTGTTGCCGGCCGCTGCCAAGCCCGGCACCGGATCGGTCCGGACCGGATTGTCTCGATTGTCTCTAACCTGAGGTGCCATGACCGCCTCGCTCCTATGGGGGGCTGAACGAGCTGTTCGCGGGTACATTATGCTGCGCCGACCCTTACCAAATTCGCAACCCCGCTCCTTGAGCCATCCCCCTAGTCAGGTCAGGGCAAAGCCGTTAAAACGCTTGCCGGTTCAACCGCTTGGCGTTCACTCGGGGTTTGCTTCGATCGCGCTCAAGTGCTTGAATCGCCTGGAACTTCCCCCCATTTCTGGATTTTGGAATCTGCACTGATGGCCTTGCAATCCTCCACCGCGAAGAACGGTTCGGCGTACGACAAGTCCACCCTGCCGGACATCACCATTTCCGTGCGCCAGCAGTTCGGCCTCGATTCCGACATGCAGGTTCCGGCATTCAGCCAGCGTTCCGAGAACGTGCCCGATCTGGACGAGGCCTATCGCTTCGACCACGACACCACGATGGCGATCCTGGCCGGCTTCGCGCATAACCGTCGCGTCATGATCCAGGGCTATCACGGCACCGGCAAGTCGACCCATATCGAGCAGGTCGCGGCCCGCCTGAACTGGCCCTGCATCCGCATCAACCTCGACAGCCATATCAGCCGCATCGACTTGATCGGCAAGGACGCGATCGTCCTGAAAGACGGCAAGCAGGTGACCGAGTTCCGCGAAGGCCTGCTGCCCTGGGCCTTGCAGCATCCGACCGCGCTGGTGTTCGACGAATACGATGCCGGACGCCCGGACGTGATGTTCGTGATCCAGCGCGTGCTCGAGGTCGAGGGCAAGCTGACCTTGCTCGACCAGAACAAGATCATCCGCCCGCATCCCGCGTTCCGCCTGTTCTCGACCGCGAACCTTTCCAGCACAGTGGGATCCGAAGCTTGGAATTCACGTGACTTGAAGTCGCGGC